>Ga0214170_1000029_pt1 | contig 74135 bp, 70 predicted proteins | sample TroBogEpilimnion_2_FD_153008 | JGI IMG/M metagenome (GOLD analysis project Ga0214170, IMG submission 153008) | Freshwater microbial communities from Trout Bog Lake, WI - 27JUN2007 epilimnion | ecosystem: Environmental > Aquatic > Freshwater > Lake > Epilimnion/Euphotic zone | place: Trout Bog... | reverse complement strand
TGGGAAGCAATCTTGAGGTAAGAATCCATCAAAAGTAGGATTTTGAGCAGCGCAATATGCAATACCCAAAGCATTTGGTGTAGCCATATAGATATTATTCGTTTCTATTATGGAACTATTTTGCAACAAAGATTGCATTTCAAATGTTAAATAAGCATCCGATAAATTTAAGTTGATATCTTTATTATTTAATAATTGAATGTCTCCATTACGCCTCACAGTTTTATCACTCTGAAGACTATAAGACCCATAATATGCCTGCTCCATACGAGCATCCAATAAAAGGTGAATCAGTTTTTGCGGCGAGATCTCATTTTTTACGATATATAAATGGTTCGCTAACATTCCATCTAAACTAGATACTGGCACTAAAGGAATTTTCCTTGCAAAAGCCAATCCTTGAGCAACTCCAATACCTAGTCTTATTCCAGTAAATGATCCTGGACCAATGGAAACTGCTATGGCTTCTATATCACTCCACTTTACTGAACTTTCTGACATTAAATCATTAATCCAAGGAAGGATAAATTGACTCGCCTTGTTATCTATTTTTTCATGCCTAGAAAAGTAATGTTCTTCTGAAAAATAAATAGCCACCGAACACCATTGTGTAGATGTTTCGATGGCTAATATTGGCATTCTTTCAATACCAATCAATGCAGGCTTTAAATTTCTTCGTAAAGAGGTAATGTTAGGAACTCTTCAAAATTTTCACCAGTAGACATTTGGTCAAAAATCTCAGCGGCACGATTCCAATGTCCGACAGCACCAGAATTGCTAACCTTTACAAGTTCTTCCTTAATAAATCCTTTTACCATCTCCGCAGTTACTTTGCGTCCATCATCCAAAACACCCTTTGGCGATCTAATCCACTGCCATACTTGCGATCTACTGATTTCAGCAGTTGCAGCATCTTCCATTAAATTATGAATTGGAACACAACCATTGCCAGCTAGCCAAGCACCTAAGTAATGAATACCAACGTTAATATTCATTCTTAAGCCAGCTTCTGTAATAGGAGTTTCTGGTTGGAAATTCAACAAATCTGATCCTTTAACAGAAACTTCAGGCTTTTGCTTTTCAAATTGGTTTAATTTATCTCCAAGGACCTTTTTAAACTCAATCATGGCTGGCTCTACAAGCCCTGGGTGAGCAACCCAACCACCATCGTAACCATCTTCAGCATCACGCCTTTTATCAGCAATGATACCTGCCATAGCAATGGCATTCTTTTCGGGATCATTTTTGATAGGAATCAAGGCACTCATACCACCAATTGCTGGAGCTCCACGATGATGACAAGTTTTCAAAAGTAATAATGCATAGGCTCTCATAAATGGAGCAGTCATCGTTACCTTAGCACGATCTGCTAAACAGAAATTCTTGTCAACCTTGAATTTTTTAATGCATGAAAAAATATAATCCCAACGTCCAGCATTTAAGCCAGCACTATGTTCTCTTAATTCATAGAGAATTTCATCCATTTCGAATGCGGCTAATATAGTTTCAATGAGGACAGTTGCTTTAATTGTCCCTTGTGGCAAGCCCAATTCATTTTGAGCCATTACAAAAATATCATTCCATAAGCGAGCCTCATGATGGCTTTCCATTTTAGGAAGGTAAAAATATGGGCCAGCACCACGTGCTAATAGTTCTTTAGCGTTGTGGAATAAAAATAAGGCAAAATCAAAAATTCCACCAGAAATTCTCTTACCGTCTATCGTGACATGCTTTTCTTCTAAGTGCCACCCTCTTGGGCGAACTTGTAAAACCGCCACTTTTTCATTAAGCGTATAAGTTTTACCATTTTGCTCAAATCTTAATTCTTTTTTAATTGCACTTCTAAGGTTAATTTGACCTTGAATTTGGTTATTCCAATTTGGACTGTTTGAGTCTTCAAAATCAGTCATGTAAGAATCTGCGCCAGAGTTGTATGCATTAATAACCATTTTGGCATCAACTGGACCGGTTATTTCAACTCTGCGGCAATATAAAGCCTCAGGAATAGGTGCGATTTTCCAATCACCCTCACGAATCGCTTTCGTTTCTGGAAGGAAGTCTGGTAATTCACCAGCATCTAAACGTTTTGTTCTTTCAACGCGAACTTGGAGCAATTCTTGGCGACGAGATTCAAATGCTCTATGAAGCTTTGCTACAAAAGCTAAAGCTTCTGGGGTTAAAACAGTTGCGAATTCTGGGGTAATTTCGGCATGAATTTCCATACCTTGTGGCAAATTAGACATTCTTTCTCCTAGGAATCAATTAAAAGCAATCCCTAATTATGCCAAAAACTAGTCGCGAATGATAAATTTGAAGTAAATATTCTAAATATTCGCCTGATCAATAACTTCTTGAGGTGCTTGAACTAGTTCAATAAGTACTCCAAATCCTGATATTGGAAACTCATCATTACTTTTGGGATGAATAAAAATAATATTGTGCCCATCCCCACCTTTTCTGATGCCACCAGGTGCAAAACGTACACCGTTGGCACTCAACCATTCAACAGCTTTAGGAAGATCATCTATCCATAAACCAATATGATTTAAAGGAGTTTGATGAACAGCTGGTTTTTTTTCTAAATCCAACGGCTGCATCAAATCAAACTCGATAGGATGGTGGCCTCCTCCAACAGTAAAAATATCCTCATCTACATTTTCTTTCTCAGAAATAAATGTACTTTTATAAGAAAAACCAAGCATATCCTGCCACAATTTTTTTATTTCATTCTTGTCGCTTGCACCAATAGCAATTTGTTGTACACCTAAAACTTTAAATGGTCTTTGCATGAAATTAGTCCTTGTTAAAACGTAAAATAATTTGATCTACAGTGAGACTCTCACCTTTAGATGCCAAGATTTGAGAAACAACACCCTCGTGTTGAGCCAATAGAACATTTTCCATCTTCATGGCTTCAATAACTGCTAGCTTCTGACCTACTTGAACTTTTTGACCAACATCTACGGAAATTTCTGTCAACAAACCAGGCATCGGCGACAAAAGATATTGAGACATATCTGGTGGAGCTTTGAAAGGCATCAGTTTCTGTAACTGTGCTTTACTTCGGGACATGACTATAGCTCTAAAAGTAATTCCATTAAGGAGTAATTCATAAAAAATTGATTTTCTTTGAACTTGAAGAATAGTTAATTCTTTATTCACTAAACCTTCAAAAATATCTGAACCTGGATTCCAATTAGATGAAACGTTAAATTCTTTTCCATTAACAATAACTTGATCGCCTTTGTCATCACAAGTGATATTGATATCAATAAATTCTTGCTGACCATGTTCACCAACGACTATTGTTAATTCGGAAGGAATTTGTGAAGTATGCCCTTCTAATTGTCCAGAAATATTACTAGATCTTCTTACATATTGAATGTGCACTGAAGCTGCAATAGCACAAAGCAATTCTTTAGTTTGATCATCAAGTGATGCTCCTGAAAATCCATTTGGGAAATGTTTTGCTATAAAGCCAGTATTGATTTTTCCTTCATGAAAATCAGGATGTTGCATGAGAGTAGATTGAAATGGGATATTTGAATCTATTCCTCTAATAACAAATTGATTTAAAGCCTTTTGCATTTTTGCAATTGCATCATCACGATTTTTTCCATGCGTAATTAATTTAGCAATCATGGAGTCATAAAACATTGGAATTTCTCCACCTTCATATACGCCTGTGTCAACCCGAACACCATCTGATTCTTTGGGTGGTTGATATTTTACGAGTCGTCCTGTAGATGGCAAAAATTGACGATATGGATCTTCAGCATTAATACGACATTCAATTGCCCAACCATTTCTCTTGATATCTTTTTGTTCAAAAGTAAGCTTTTCACCAGCAGCAACGCGGATCATTTGCTCAACTAAATCAAGGCCAGTTATTGATTCAGTTACAGGATGCTCAACCTGTAGACGCGTATTCATTTCCAAGAAATAAAATGATTGATCTTTACCTACGACAAATTCAACAGTTCCAGCAGATTGATATTGAACTGCCTTGGCAAGGGCAACAGCTTGTTCGCCCATCGCTGCTCTTGTTTTTTCACTAATAAAAGCCGATGGAGCTTCTTCAATAACTTTTTGATGGCGTCTTTGTATGGAGCATTCACGCTCCCATAAATAAACAGTATTTCCAAAACTATCAGCTAGGACCTGAATTTCAATGTGTCTTGGTTCTTCTACAAATTTTTCAATAAATACACGATCATCACCAAAGGAATTTCTTGCTTCATTTTGGCAGGAGGTGAAACCTTCAAAAGCTTCCTTATCATTAAATGCTACTCTTAAACCTTTTCCGCCCCCACCTGCTGAAGCTTTAATCATTACTGGGTAACCAATTTTCTTGGCAATTTCGACAGCTTGCTCAGAGGACGCTATAGCTTCATTATGCCCAGGAATAGTGTTTACTTTTGCTTTTTCAGCCAACTTTTTGGATGCAATCTTATCTCCCATTGCAGCAATAGAATGGTGTTTAGGACCTATAAAGACAATACCCTGCTCTTCAACTAGTCTTGAAAACTCCTCGTTTTCAGACAAGAATCCGTAACCTGGATGAATAGCTTGAGCGCCTGTCAACTTACAAGCTTCAATTATTTTCTCCATAACCAAATAGGACTCTCTAGAGGGTGAAGGTCCAATGAATACAGATTCATCGGCTAATTCAACGTGCCTTGCTTCCTTATCAGCTTCTGAATAAACAGCTACAGTTTTAATCCCCATCTGTTTAGCAGTTTTAATGATTCGGCAAGCGATTTCACCACGATTAGCAATTAATATCTTTTGAAACATAATATTTACCTATTTAATTAGAGTGGAATGTTATCGTGTTTACGCCATGGGTTTTCAAGTTCTTTGTTTTGTAACATCACCAAAGATCTTGAAATACGCTTCCTGGTTTCATTAGGCATAATCACATCATCGATATAACCTCTTCGTCCCGCAACAAAGGGGTTTGCAAATTTTGCTTTGTATTGCGCTTCGCGAGCAGCAAGTTTTTCTGGATCAGATTTTTCATCTCTAAAAATAATTTCAACGGCTCCTTTTGGCCCCATTACTGCAATCTCAGCTGATGGCCATGCAAAGTTCACATCCCCTCTTAAATGCTTTGAAGACATAACGTCATAAGCTCCACCATATGCTTTTCTGGTGATAACTGTAATTTTAGGAACGGTACATTCTGCATAAGCAAAAAGTAACTTAGCACCATGTTTAATGATTCCCCCGTATTCTTGGGAAGTACCTGGCATAAATCCTGGTACATCTACAAAGGTAACTACTGGGATATTAAATGCATCACAAAAACGTACGAATCTTGCAGCTTTGATGGATGATTTAATATCTAAACATCCTGCAAGTACTAAGGGCTGATTCGCAACAACACCAATAGTTTGTCCATCTACTCGTCCAAATCCAATAATGATATTTTTTGCATAATCAGGTTGAACCTCAAAAAAATCACCATCATCGACAACCTTAAGAATTAATTCTTGCATGTCGTATGGTTTATTAGGGTTGCTTGGAACAAGAGTATCCAAAGAGTAATCTAAACTTTCTGAGATGGATGAGCTAGGACGATGTGGAGGTTTTTCACGATTTGATAATGGTAAGTAATTGAAAAATCTTCTGAGCATTAATATTGCTTCAACGTCGTTTTCGAATACACGATCACACACTCCAGATTTTGTAGAATGTGTTAAAGCTCCACCAAGTTCTTCTGCCGTAACATCCTCGTGAGTTACAGTTTTTACGACTTCAGGGCCTGTAACAAACATATAAGAACTATCTTTCACCATAAAGATAAAGTCTGTAAGAGCTGGTGAATACACAGCACCACCTGCACAGGGCCCCATAATCAGAGATATTTGAGGTATTACACCTGAAGCGGTAACATTTCGTTGAAATATTTCAGCGTAACCACCTAAAGAAGCAACACCTTCTTGAATCCTAGCTCCACCTGAGTCATTTAAACCTATTACCGGTGCTCCAACCTTCATGGCTTGATCCATAATTTTGCAAATTTTTTCTGCATGTGCCTCAGATAAAGAACCACCAAAAACAGTGAAGTCCTGAGAAAAAACAAACACTAAACGTCCATTAATCATTCCATAGCCAGTAACAACACCATCACTTGGTACTGACTCATCTGCCATATCAAAATCAGTACAACGATGTTCAACGAACATATCCCATTCTTCAAATGAACCCTCATCAAGAAGTAAATGTATACGCTCACGGGCAGTTAATTTACCTTTATTGTGTTGAGCTTGGATACGTTTTTGTCCACCCCCTAAATAGGCTTGCTCACGTTTTGCTTCTAGTTGTCTAATGATTTCTTTCATAATCACGCCTTACGTTGTATATCAGTTTTAAATACATCTAAAATTTTCCTAGCAGCAACTGAAGCTGCCATAGTTCCATGCTCTACAAGAATTTGTAATTGAGGTAATAGTTCTTGAACTTCTTTACTTTCATTGAATTCATGAGCTAATCCAGATTGAATCCTCTCAGATAACCAAGTTTTTGATTGATTTAATCTTCGTTTATTAAAACTTCCATTAGCTTGCTGAATATCCTTAAACTCCAAAATTTTTGCCCATAAATTATCTAGACCATTACCATTCAAAGCGCTCATCATCATGACTTGCGGAGTCCAATTTTTATCATTGAATGCACCATGCTCTGAATTTCCATGTTGACTAAAAATTCTTAGGGAGCCAACTATATGAGCACAAGCTTGAGTGGCTGCTAGAGGATCTATATCTGATTTATTGATAACAACTAGATCAGCAATTTCCATTACACCTTTTTTTATTGCTTGCAAATCATCTCCAGCATTTGGGAGTTGCAACAACACAAACATATCCGTCATTTTAGAAACAGCTATTTCACTTTGACCAACACCTACAGTTTCTACAAGTACAACATCGTAACCAGCTGATTCGCAAGCTAGCATTGTTTCCCGAGTTTTTTCAGCAACTCCACCAAGATTTCCTGATGAAGGAGTTGGACGAATAAAAGCATTCAGATTCACTGACAATAATTCCATACGGGTCTTGTCACCCAAAATAGATCCACCAGAAATACTAGATGATGGATCAATGGCTAGGACTGCGACGCGATGTCCCTTTGAAATTAGATATAAACCTAAAGACTCAATTAGAGTCGACTTTCCTACACCAGGTACTCCAGATATACCAACTCTTAAAGAATTACCAGTAAATGGCATCAATTGATTTAATATCAAATCAGATTCGCTTCGATGAGAAGATTTTGTTGACTCGATTAAGGTAATAATTTTTGCCAAAGCTCTTCTTGAAATGGCATTAACCATTTCTCGACCGCTCAATAAATCGCTTACTAACGAATGATATTGATTAGACATTCTTTATGGGTTATTAATAAGAGCGTTTCGAATATTTTCTAAAACATCTTTAGCTGAGGCAGGTATTGGAGTTCCGGGACCATAAATTCCTTTTACACCAGAGTTGTATAAAAACTCATAATCTTGCTTTGGAATAACTCCACCTACAAAGACTACGATATCTTTACCACCTTGTTTTTCTAGCTCTTCAATAATGCCTGGAACTAGAGTGTTATGACCCGCTGCTAAGGTTGAAACTCCTACTGCATGGACGTCATTTTCAATTGCTTGTCTTGCACATTCTTCGGGTGTTTGAAAAAGTGGTCCCATATCAACATCAAAGCCTAAATCAGCAAAAGCTGTAGCTACCACTTTTGCTCCGCGATCGTGACCATCTTGTCCAAGCTTTGCAATCATAACCCTTGGTCGTCTACCAAATTCATTACCAAATTGTGCAATCTCTTGTTGTAGTTTTTCCCAACCTTCTGCAGAATCATATGCAGCAGCATAAACACCAGTAACCTTTTGTGTATCTGTTCTATGTCTTCCAAATACTTTCTCAAGTGCATCAGAGACTTCGCCGATAGTCGCACGAAGGCGTATTGCATCTACCGTTAATTGCAGTAAATTACCCGTTTGGTTCTCAGCTGCTTCAGTAATCTTCTCAAGAGCATGAGCTACTTTTGAATTATCTCTATTTGCTTTTACATCCTTTAGGCGCGAAATCTGATTGTCTCTAACTTGAATGTTATCAACAACTCTTACATCAACTTCCCCTTCTTTTTCAAGTTGATATTTATTTACACCAACAATAACATCTTTACCCGTATCAATATTAGCTTGCTTTTGAGCTGCAGCTGCTTCAATTTTAAGTTTAGCCCAACCACTCTGAACTGCCTTTGTCATACCACCCATTGTTTCAACTTCTTGAATAATTTCCCAAGCCTTATCTGCCATATCTTGGGTTAATTTTTCCATCATATATGACCCTGCCCAGGGATCAATCACGTTTGTAATATGAGTTTCTTCTTGAATAATAAGTTGTGTATTTCTCGCAATTCTTGCTGAAAATTCTGTAGGTAAAGCAATTGCTTCATCAAATGAATTCGTGTGAAGAGATTGAGTACCACCAAAAACTGCTGCCATTGCTTCAATACTTGTTCTAACGATATTATTGTAAGGATCTTGTTCTGTGAGAGACCAGCCAGAAGTTTGACAATGTGTTCTTAGCATTAAAGATTTTTGATTTTTCGGTTCAAATTCTTTCATGATTCGCCACCACAAAATTCTTGCTGCTCTTAGTTTGGCAACCTCAAGATAGAAATTCATACCAATGGCAAAGAAAAATGATAGCCGACCAGCAAAGTCATCAACATCTAAGCCTTTACTTAATGCAGTTTTGACATATTCCTTACCATCTGCCAAGGTGAAAGCTAACTCAAGGGTTTGGTTAGCGCCAGCCTCTTGCATATGATATCCAGATATGGATATCGAATTGAACTTGGGCATATGGTTTGCTGTGTATTCAATAATATCTCCTATGATTCTCATGGAAGGTTCAGGAGGATATATATAAGTATTGCGAACCATAAATTCTTTTAAGATATCGTTTTGGATGGTTCCAGATAATTTATCTTGGCTAACACCACTTTCCTCGGCAGCTACGATATAGCCTGCAAGTATTGGTAAAACTGAGCCATTCATGGTCATAGACACAGATACCTTATCTAAAGGGATCTGATCAAAGAGTATTTTCATATCTTCAACTGTATCTATTGCAACCCCTGCTTTACCAACATCACCAGTAACTCTTGGATGATCCGAATCATAACCTCTGTGAGTGGGAAGATCGAAAGCTACTGAAATACCTTGTCCACCTGCTGCTAGAGCTTTTCTATAGAATGCATTTGATTCTTCTGCAGTTGAAAATCCTGCGTATTGTCTAATAGTCCATGGCCTAGCAGCATACATGGTCGCTTGTGGTCCACGTATAAAGGGTTCAAATCCAGGCAATGTGTTTACAAATTGAAGCTGATCTATATCTTCTTTCGTATAGAGTGCTTTTAAGAAAATATCATCTGGGGTTTTCCAACCTAATTCATCTGGATTTTTATTTGGGGATGACTTTGCAGCAGCATTACTCCAATCATCTAAACTTGTTTTTTTAAATTCAGGCCATTGTGAAGAGGATTTAGGTTTATCTGACATAAGTATTCTCTTTTTTATTAATGAATGATTTATCTATTTTTATAAGAATAACATTGACAAGAAAATAAATAAATAGTTAAATGAATTATGAATTATGAATTCAAAATATAATTACTTATCCAATATACATCTATAAAAACTACTATCATAAAAATTAATTATTTATAAAACAATTACTTACATAAATACTCCAAAAAAAATATTAAAATAAAATGTCATCAAAATTTGCAATTAAACCCCTATATGAAGAAGTTGCAGATCAAATTAGGGAAAAAATCTTTAATCATGAGCTAGCTCCAGGTAGTTGGATTAATGAAAAAGAATTAACAGAGTTATTTGGAATTAGTCGTACCCCACTTCGGGAAGCATTAAAAGTTCTTGCTTCAGAGGGTTTGATTACAATGAAACTGAGGCGTGGAGCCTATGTTACAGAAGTTGACCATGATGAAATATCACAGATATTTAAAGTCATTGCGATATTGGAAGGAAGTGCATGTAAATTAGTTGCTCAAACCGCAACTGATAAAGATTTAGAAGAATTAGATTCGATACATTTAAAACTTGAAAAAGCAGCCGCTGATAGAGATATTGATCGCTTTTTTGAACTAAACCAGGAATTTCATGACAAAATTCAAGAAATATCTGGTAATCGATGGATGAGGAAAGTCATCACAGATCTAAGACAAGTATTAAAACTTCAAAGAAGAAATTCTCTAACTAAAATGGGAAGACTAGAGCAGTCTCTACAAGAGCATCGTCAAATCCTGTCTGCCTTGATTTCTAGAAAAGGTGATTTAGCTCAGGAATTAATGGTAAATCACCTTCGACAAGGTCAGGTTGCTGCTGTTAAATAATTATTTTTTTACTACAAAGTCGCCAGGCAAAGAAGAGACATAGGCTGCAATATCCTTCAACTGAGATATATTAAATTGCTTAGCTTGTCCTGCCATGATTGCATTAGCTCTGCCAACTTGAGGATTGTTTTCTACCTGGTATGACTTAAGAGCATAAAAAAGATAATCTTGATGTTGACCAGCAATTTTTGGGTAATTAGGTGCAATTGGGCTTTTTAAATCAGGGCCATGGCAAGAAGCACAGTTATTTTTTTCAACTAACGCTTTACCAGCTTCAATACTTGCAGCATTTGCATTCGATATCAAAGATAGAGTTAAAGCAGATGTAAATATAAAGAGTTTCATTATTAACCTTTCAAAGACAATTATTATTTAAGCTTATTCGCTTTGGTTTCAGCATTCTGTGCAGAATAGTAAGCAGCGATATCTGCCATATCTTGGTCAGATAAAGAGCCAGCAACGCTACGCATAGTTGGATGCTTTCTTTCGCCTTTTTTATACTCTTGTAATGCGGCAGCAATATAGCCTGCAGATTGTCCACCAATCATTGGGACATTATAAATTTCAGGAACTGAGGATCTATAACCAGGAATAGCATGACATCCTGCGCATAGACGGACTTTACTTGCACCTTGCTCAGCATTGCCTTGAACATCGGCTGCAAAAGCATTAAACCCTAAAAGGGACATGCCTAAAGAAAGAATTAAAATTGTGTTGGATTTGGCTGTTACTTGGATTTTCATCATTTTTAGTCTATTAAGGGAAAAAAACTTTACAAGTTATTAGTATAGAGGATAAATTTGATAATACAGTTCATTTGTTGAATTCAAACATCAGTTGTTTTAAATTTTAATTAGGATAAGAATAAGATGCAAAATAATAGTCAGAATTTTCAAGGTTCTGAAAAATATGTAGCTACAGAAGATTTAAAAATGGCTGTAAATGCAGCCATGACTCTTCAAAGACCTCTTTTAATAAAAGGAGAGCCAGGAACTGGGAAAACCATGCTCGCTGAAGAAGTTGCGGCAGCATTAAAAATGCCCCTTTTGCAATGGCATATTAAATCTACAACTAAAGCCCAACAGGGTCTATATGAATATGATGCAGTTAGTCGTCTGCGTGACTCCCAGCTTGGTGATGACAAAGTTCAAGATATCAGAAATTACATCGTAAAAGGTGTGCTTTGGCAAGCCTTCACCATGGAAGAGCCTTGTGTTTTGTTGATTGATGAAATTGATAAAGCAGATATAGAGTTTCCAAATGACCTACTTCGTGAATTAGATCGAATGGAATTTTATGTATACGAAACAAGAGAAATGGTCAAAGCTGTACACCGCCCTCTTGTCATCATTACATCTAATAATGAAAAAGAATTACCTGACGCTTTTTTAAGAAGATGCTTTTTCCATTACATAGCATTCCCAGACCCTTTGACAATGCAAAAAATTGTTGATGTTCATCATCCTGGTCTTAAAAAGGAATTATTAGCTACAGCTTTGCAAACTTTCTATGAAATTAGAAACCTACCTGGTTTAAAGAAGAAACCCACTACTTCCGAATTAATTGATTGGCTAAAACTCTTGATGGCTGAAGATTTAACTGAAGACGACTTAAAAAGCAAGGATGGTAAATCTTTAATCCCACCTCTTCATGGCGCATTATTAAAGAATGAACAGGACGTTCACTTATTTGAAAGATTAATCTTCATGAATCGACAAAATAGATAGACTGAATACCTATGCTAATTGAATTTTTCTATGCGCTCAAAAAGTCAAAAATTCCAGTTTCAATCAATGAATTTTTGACTTTACTGGAAGCATTGAAACAAAATGTTATTAGTCCTTCGATTGATGAGTTTTATTATTTAGCTAGGATGATATTAGTTAAAGATGAACGTTTTTATGATCGATTTGATCATGTCTTTGGTTCATACTTCAATGGAATCGAAAGTATTATTGATTTAAATCCGGATATTCCTTTGGAATGGCTTGAAGAAAAATTAAAACGTGAGTTAACTCCAGAAGAAAAAAATGCCCTAAAAAAATATGGAAGCCCTGAAGAATTATTAAAAAAGTTCAAAGAGATATTTGATAAACAAAAAGATCGTCATGAAGGTGGCTCCAAGTGGGTAGGTACTGGAGGATCATCTGCGTTTGGAAATAACGGATACCATCCTGAAGGAATTCGTATTGGTGGTAAATCTGCTGGAAACAGAACTGCCATCAAAGTCTGGGATGAAAGAAACTTTGCAGATTACGACGATAGTGTTGAACTAGGCACACGCAATATCAAAATTGCACTCAGAAGATTAAGAAGGTTTGCCAGGGAGGGTCAACAAACTGAACTAGATCTTGATAGCACTATATCTGCAACTGCAGTTAATGCTGGGTATTTGGATATAAAAATGCGACCTGAGCGTCATAATCAAGTCAAAGTCTTACTTCTAATGGATGTTGGTGGATCGATGGACGACCATATTGCACGCGTTGAAGAACTATTCTCTGCCGCAAGTTCAGAATTTAAACATCTCGAACATTATTATTTTCACAACTGTTTGTACGACTATGTATGGAAAAATAATCGACGCAGAAATATTGAAAAAATTCCAACATTAGATATTCTCAGAAAATACAGCTCAGATTACAAATTAATTTTTGTAGGTGATGCAACTATGAGCCCCTACGAAATCCTGGCAGTTGGTGGATCAGTAGAGTATTCTAATAATGAGCCTGGCGCAGTTTGGATTAATCGCATGCTAGATCACTTTACCCATTCAGCTTGGCTCAATCCTGAACCTGAAGGAGTTTGGCAGTACAGACAATCTATATCCATTATCAAAGATTTAATGAAATCAAAGATGTATCCAGTAAATATGCAAGGCCTTGAAAAAGCAATGCGCGACCTATCAAAATAAAAAGTTAATCTAAGGAAATAAAATGAAAAAAATGATCAATACTTCTTCACCTTTATATCTCCGCTTAGAAGAATTAGGTATAAAGTTACCAAAATCTAGTTCTCCAGCGGCATCATATGTAATGGCAAGTCATGTTGATAATATTGTTTATTTGTCTGGTCATATAGCTAAAAAGAATGGGCAGGTTTGGGTTGGTAAACTTGGTCAAAACATGACAACTGAAGAGGGAAAACTAGCAGCAAGAGCTGTTGCGATTGACCTTTTATCAACATTAGAAAAGCATCTCGGAGATTTAGATCAAGTTGGACGCATCATCAAGGTAACTAGCTTAGTTAACTCAACGCCTGATTACACTGAACAACATTTAGTAACGAATGGATGTTCTGAACTATTCGTAGATGTTTTCGAGGAGGCAGGAAAACACGCTAGAAGTGCTTTTGGGGTAGCTCAATTACCACTTGGTGCTTGTGTGGAAATTGAACTTATTGCAGAAATCAAAAAATTTATCTAAGCTTGTTTTAGTATCGCGTCTTTTAACTTAGGTTCAATTAAATGACCTTTTCTTGCTCTCTGGGCTTTAAAGTCCATGAGTGTCTTGTAACTGATACGCACTGAACTCTGCTTACCAGCTCTGCCTATACCATCCATTTGAAGGCCTAAGCTACCGAATGGAATTGCACTCTGGAGTGATTCTTTTGGATCCAAATCCATCAAGATTACTCCTTTACCGCCTGCTTGTAATCGCTTTAAATCTGATAATTCAAATGTTAATAATTTACCGCTAGATGAAAGGCATGCAACCATACTCATGCCTTCCTTGATATTGTTCAAAGGCAATACAAAATCTCCACCAGCAAACTTGTCATCTACACCCACAAAGCTTTTACCAGCTTTATTCCTACTTAACATGTCGCTAACATTTGCCAAGAAGCCATTCCCAGATGCCATAGCAATTAAGATTAAATCATCTGAAGATCCAGCATAGTAAGAAATAATTTGTGTGCCTGAAAATAAATTTATAAATGAAGTAAATGGAGAACCATCACCCCTTGCGCCAGGCAAATCAGCTACTGGAACACTGTAAACTCGACCATCATTTCCAACGCCAATTAATGAATCAATAGTTCGGCATTCATAAATAGAGAAAAGTGAATCCCCTGCTTTAAAGGTGAATTGTGAAGCATCATGACCATGACCCTGTCTTGAACGAACCCAGCCCTTTTGAGAGACAATTACAGTTACTGGCTCATCAATAATCTTAGTTTGAACAACACTCTTTTTATCTTCTTGAATTAGAGTTCTTCTAGCATCACCAAAATTCTTAGCATCTAATTCAACTTCTTTGATGATTTTCTTTCTCATTAGTTGATCACTAGAAAGTAAACTTTCAAGTTCTTCTTTTTCAGAGTTTAATTCTGAGAGTTCCTGTTCAATTTTGATAGCTTCAAGTCTTGCTAATTGACGTAATCTAATTTCTAAAATGTCTTCAGCTTGTCTATCACTTAATTTAAAAGCATCCATTAAGTCGATTTTTGGCTCATCACTATTGCGAATGATTTGAATGACTTTATCAATATTTAATAAAACTAGTTGTCGACCCTCAAGAATGTGGATCCTATCCTTAACTTTGCCTAATCGATGTTGGGTTCTTCTTGTAACCGTTTCGATTCTAAATTGAGCCCATTCTTGAATAATCGATAAAATTCCCTTTTGTCTAGGGCGACCATCCGTACCAATCATCACAAGATTGATTGAAGCGTTAGATTCAAGAGATGTGTTGGCTAAAAGAAAATTTGAAAATTCAGTTTCATCAATATTTTTTGTTTTTGGTTCAAAAACAATTCTTACTGCTGCATCTTTGCTTGACTCATCTCTTACACTATCCAGAAGGGCCAGCGTTGCTTGCTTTAATGAATTCTGTTCTGCTGTTAATGTTTTTTTACCAGTTTTAACTTTAGGGTTGGTAAGTTCCTCAATTTCTTGTAAAACTTTTTGTGAAGAAGTGTTGGGTGGAAGTTCATTAATGACTAATTTCCATTGACCTCTGGCTAACTCTTCAATAGTCCAGCGTGCGCGAACCTTTAAACTTCCTCTACCAATTTTATAAATCTCAGAGATTTCTTCTGTTGAAGAAATGATTTGACCACCGCCAGGAAAATCTGGTCCAGGAATCAATGAAAGTACTTCCTCTTCACTTATTTTTGGATTTTTAAGAACTGCAATACTAGCAGCTGCAACTTCCTTTAAATTATGAGACGGAATTTCTGTTGCCATTCCCACAGCAATTCCAGAGGCTCCATTCAACAAAACAAAAGGAAGTCTCGCGGGTAATAATGCGGGCTCCTCCATGGATCCATCGTAATTTGGAATGAAATCTACTGTACCTTGATTAATTTCATCTAAAAGTAAACTAGCAATTTTAGTTAACCTAGCTTCGGTATAACGCATAGCTGCTGCGCCATCACCGTCGCGAGATCCAAAATTTCCTTGCCCATCAATAAGCGGATATCTCAAGCTAAAGTTTTGAGCAAGTCTGACTAAGGCATCGTAAGCAGATTGATCACCATGTGGATGAAACTTACCTAATACATCACCAACTACACGAGCACTTTTAACAGGCTTTGCATCAGCTTTTAGATTCATCTCATTCATCGAGAATAAGATTCTTCTTTGGACAGGCTTTTGACCATCTGCCAACTCAGGCAATGCTCTTCCTTTAACTACACTAATTGCATAATCAAGATATGCTCTTTCAGCATAATTGGAAAGAACAAGAGAATCATCTGACTCTGAAGGTAAATTAGAAAATAAATCAGGTTCGTTATTCGACATAAATAAATGCTTTAATTAGTTATATATCCGCTTCTACTTCATTTCCATGTTCTTCTAACCAATTGCGTCTTGCAGAAGATTCTGATTTACCCATCAACATTTCCATCATTTTATTTGTAGCCTCAATTGATACATCGCCGGTTAGTATAGGTAGCAGTCTACGTGTATCTGGATTTAAAGTTGTATCCCAAAGCTGTTCAGGGCTCATCTCTCCCAATCCTTTAAAACGAGAAATTTGCCAGCTTCCCTCCTTGACGCCTTCTTTAATTAACTTATCTTCTATAGCAGATAATTCACCAGCGTCAAGCGCGTAAATTTTTTGAGCAGGCTTTTTTCCTCGAGCAGGAGCATCAACTCTAAACAATGGTGGACGAGCAACATAAATATGTCCACGCTCAATTAATTTAGGAAAATGTTTATAGAACAAAGTAAGTAATAAAACCTGAATATGAGAACCATCGACATCAGCATCTGAAAGTATGCAAACTTTCCCGTATCTTAAATTGCTAAGATCAGGATTGTCATTAACACTATGAGGATCAACGCCAATAGCAACAGCTATATCATGAACTTCATTATTTGCAAATAAACGATCTCTATCAGTTTCCCAAGTATTTAAAACTTTTCCTCTTAGCGGCAAAATAGCTTGATATTCTTTATTGCGGCCCATTTTTGCTGAACCACCTGCAGAATCACCTTCAACTAAGAAAATTTCATTAACAATAATATCTTCGCTTTCACAATCGGTGAGTTTTCCAGGTAAAACCGCAACTCCAGAGGACTTTCTTTTTTCGATTTTTTGACCGGCCCTTGTCCTTGCTTGGGCTTGCTTAATCACTAAATCAGCTAATTTTTTACCATAGTCAACGTGCTGATTAAGCCATAAATCAAGGGCAGATTTAACAAATCCAGATACTAAACGAACTGCATCGCGTGAATTTAAACGCTCTTTAATTTGACCTTGAAACTGTGGATCCAAGACTTTGGCAGATAACACAAATGAGGCTCTTTGAAAAACATCCTCAGGCATTAATTTAACGCCTTTAGGCAATAGAGCATGTATTTCAATAAAACTTTTTACTGCATTAAATAACCCTTCCCTTAAACCACTTTCATGAGTACCGCCAGCAGTAGTAGGAATAAGATTTACATAACTTTCACGAATTGGTGCCCCCTCTTCAGTCCAAGCGACTATCCAAGCAGCACCCTCACCTTGAGCAAAACTCTCTTCTCCAGGTCTCTCTGGATCTGCATAATGTTCCCCCATAAAGGCAGGAATTAAAACATCACTATGACCTGATTGAAGCATAGCCTCATCTAAGTAACCTTTCAGTCCATTTTCATAGTACCAACTTTGAGTTTCACTATTTTTTTCATGAACTAAAGTAACCTTAACGCCAGGAAGAAGAACTGCTTTTGATCTTAACAATCTTTGTAATTCATTTACGGGTATTTGATGAGAATCAAAATATTTACCTTCAGGCCAAACTCTCACTCTTGTTCCTGAAGTTTTTTCTCCTGATGGAATAGGTTTACTGATAATCTTTTCAACTAAAAGACCATGTTCAAAAGCCAGGGTTGAATATTGCTTATCTCGCCATACTTGCACTTCTAGTCTTTTAGAAAGTGCATTAGTTACGGAAACGCCAACACCATGAAGCCCACCAGAAAATGCATAGGCTCCAGAACTTCCTTTTTCAAATTTTCCACCAGCATGTAATTGTGTAAATACAATTTCAACAACCGGTACTTTTTCTTCAGGATGCATTCCAACTGGAATACCTCTTCCAAAATCTTCAACGCTAACGCTTCCATCAACATGAAGGGTCAATATGATTTCTTTGCCGTGACCACCGAGAGCCTCATCAGAAGCATTATCAATAACCTCTTGAATGATGTGTAAAGGATTATCAGTTCTGGTATACATACCAGGCCTTTGTTTAACAGGCTCTAATCCTTTTAAAACCTTAATTGATGATTCGCTGTATTGTTCTTTACGTGTTGCCATAAGTGGAAATTGTATATTGAATATGAAAAGAACTTGGAAAAGTTAATTTGTTATGAGATTTATTCAATATTATCAATCATCAATGTAAAGATTAAAAAAATAAGGATTTAAATTTAAAAATACTTGCAATTTCAAATCTTTGTTAATTTTTGTGAAAGAATTACAATAGAGTGTGAGGTCCCTGTAGTTCAATGGATAGAATAAGCCCCTCCTAAGGGCTAGATACTGGTTCGACTCCAGTCGGGGATACCAAAATTTTGCTTTATTTAAATTCTAGTGACACAAAAAAAATATGTCTGTCAATCACCTAATTTTGAATGTTAAAAAAAACTTATCCACAGGAATTGTGGATAAGTAATCTAAAAATCGTAAAATGTCTAAGATTATTAGGGCTTAAGCTGACTTGCTGATTTTTTAAGCAAGCCTAAAAAAAGTTGTTTTATTGCTAAAAAAATTAGTGAAATCCCTAATAAATTTTTTGCACCAAAAAAGAGAATCTAAATAACAAATGTATAAATTAAATATCAATGAAAAATCTGCTCTAGTAGAAATTATTGAAACATCATTTCGATCTGTGCCAAATGATCTACTTCCGGTTTTTTTTAACGAGCAAATCATTGGTTATATTACTCCTGCGATATTTAAAGCTGTTCATGATCTTACTGATCAAGATGATTTATCAATTCAATACATACATTGCTATCAAGATAAAATTATTATTGATAACGTGAGACCACACGACTTAAGTATTGAACTCAGAATACTTGCACAACATTTGCGTCAACTGCATTTAATTGATGGCTGGAGAAATGAAGAATTTTCATTTATTGATGAACAATTCCATGAAAGATTCAGAGTAGAACGTACTTTCTTTAGAGCATTTGGACTTCTTAGTCGCGCAGTTCACATCAACGGACATAACAATAAAAATCAAATTTGGCTAGCAAGACGAAGTAATACAAAACATATTGATCCTAACCTGCTTGACAATATTACTGCAGGAGGGGTCAGTGCTAATGAGACTCTTTATACATGCGCATTAAGAGAGCTCAAAGAAGAAGCAGGTATTGGAAACGAATTAGCTCAGATGCTAATGCCAATTGGATCAATTTCAGTAAGACGAGGTTTAACTGATTCAAGTTTGCATCATGAAACATTATTTACATTTGATCTAGAAATACCTGATGACTTTACTCCTCAAAATCAAGATCAAGAAGTAAGTGAATTCATTTTGGTTCACTATGAAGAAGCACTAGAACTTGTTCTAAAAGAAAAATTAACTATAGATGCAGGTGTAGTTACAGCGGATTTTTTACTACGCCATTGTTAAGTTCATGACCACATGTTCAATACCAGCTTCCATAAAAGTATCTCCTGAAGCTTTAAAGCCAAATTTCTGATAAAAATATTGGCTAACAGTTTGAGCATGTAGGCAACACTCTTTGGCTTGATTAGACTTTGCAAACTGAATTAAAGAATTCATAATCTGCTCACCATAACCCATTTCTCTGTATTTTTTTAAAACACATAAGCGTCCAATATAAAAAGTATCTTCTTCAAAATTCTTTTTAAATACTCTACCAGTTCCAACTGGAAATCCATCGTGGTAAAAAACTGCATGTTGGGCTTGTAAATCATACTCATCAAGCTCTAAATCAATCGGAACTCCCTGTTCCTTAACAAACACTTCTAGTCTTACAGGGTAGACTAATTCTTCAGCTTTATCCCAGGAATATAATTGAATATCGTTCATTTAGTAGTAAAATTTGCTTTAGAGTTTTAAAAAAGTTATAATATTTAATTATTCCCTGATAGCTCAGTCGGTAGAGCGACGGACTGTTAATCCGCAGGTCCCTGGTTCGAGTCCAGGTCGGGGAGCCAAATATCTTTTAGATTCCCCCTCCTTCGCATTACTCTCTAAATTTCTCATATTTTTCAAGTAGTTATTTTTTGTTAATGCATCATAAAAGTACATTCTTTTTTTCAACGCACTTAACTATTCTTTCAAATGCGTCTACTGTAGCAATCATTTCTGAATAGCTAACGTGAAAAGTTTTATATCCCTTCACTGCATTAACAAACTCTTCAATCTCTAACAATAAAGTATCAACACCTTCAAATACTGTTCTTACTGGAGATTGCCCTTTTAAACGTAAAACAATCTCATTTTCTGAAATTGCCTCTGCTGAACCTTGATCGCCAAAAAGATGAATCCTCCAGTAAAACGGAGTGGAGCGAATAGTAGCCATTGTTCCACTTACACCAGACTCAAACTCAAACATTGCAGTAACAGTATCTAGTGGATTAGGCTGAGGACTAGTAATTAAAACTTGTGCATGAACATTCTTAACGGGTCCAGCAAAACTTACTAATGCATCAAGTACATGTAAGCCAGCACCCGTCATGCCAGCAGCAGGAGCTTCGCTGGGTAATGTTCGCCAATTTGAAAAATGTCTGCGAGTATTCTCATTACTGTAATGACCTTCAACATGTAAAAGATTACCTAATACACCGGTATCAAAAATTTCTTTCAGTTCTCGCATACATGGCCAAAACCTCTTATTAGTTCCCAAACCAAGAACAACTCCTGAATCAACACATGCATTAATCGCACGATGCGCATCATCAACATTCATTGCTAATGGTTTTTCACAAAAAACAGGTTTACCTGCTTTAGCACAAGAAATTATTTGTTCTACATGCAAAGAATGAGGAGTAGCGAGAATAATGGCATCAATGTCAGCATCCTCGAGCAATGATTGCAAATCGGTAGAAATCCTTAAATGATGTTCTTTAGCATATTGCTCAACCTCTTCTGGTTCTTTAGTTACAGCATGTGTGAATACAAAATCTTTATTTTTAGAATTGATGGAATGAACCAGTTTTTGTCCCCACCAACCTAGTCCTACAATTCCTAATTTCATGATTTCAAATCCAATTTATTCTCCTCAAACATGGCAAATATGTGTTGAGGAATTTGTTTTTCGAACTTTTCAAAAACTGGTTTAACCTTCTCTTTAAACAAATTCCGCTCTTCATTAGAAAGAGTAACAATTTCATTTAATTTAGGATCAATTTGTTTCAAAATATTTTCATCTTCAAGGCTTGCCAAATGCCATTGATATTCTGTTGCCAAATTAGCTGATTGCAATACTATTTCTTGAACTTCTTTTGACCATTGATTAAAAATATCAGCATTACAGATAAATGCTGTTCCACCAAAAAAATGTCCTGATAAAGTAAAAAAGCGATGGTAGTTATGGACACCAAAATTAAAACTATTCGTCAAAGGATTATCCTGACCATCAAAGCGAGGTCCATCTATCTCATCTACAAATACTTTTACATCAACAGGAATTGGTTGAAAACCCATAGCCTTCAATGACTCAACATGTACATCACTTATTTGAGTTCGAATCGTTAGCCCCTCACAGTCTTCTGGACGATGAATTGGTCTAATTTTATTTGTTATATGTCTAAAGCCATTATCCCAAATACCCAATAATCTAAATGGCGTGTTAGTTAAGAAACGATTTTTTAAATGATTACCAAACTCACCGCTAAAAGCTGTCTGGACTTGGTTTCTATCTTTAAACAAAAAAGGTAAATCTAAAACGCAAATTTCTGGAACCCACTCTGTAAAACGAACAGTTGAAATATAACAAGCTGTTAGCTCACAATCTTTGACCATATAGGGGAGATCACCTGAGTTCTTACCAATGTTTAATACGTTTTCAATAAACTCATATGTGAATTGATCTCCAAGATTTTCTTGAAGTTGACTTAAAAAAAATCTAGCCGCCTGGTTATGAATAGAATTTTGGTTTTGATAACCACCAAATTTTATTTTTAAATTTTTCATTATCTAATCAGCCTTTATATTTGCATCGCGAAGAATCTTACCCCAACGGACTATGTCTTCATCAATGATTTTTGCGAGTCCTTCGGGTGTCGAAGGAGTTGCCTCATTACCACTTTTTAATAAACTTTTTTTAACCTCAGGACTATTTAGAGCTTTAACAACCTCTAGATTGATGCGTTCAATAATTGGTTTCGGGGTTTTTGAGGGTGCAAATAATGCATATAGTGTCAATGCTTCATATCCATAAAGTCCTGAAGCAGATATGGTTGGAATACTAGGAAATAAAATACTTGGCTGAATGCTTGTAACGGCCAGAGCACGAAGCTTCCCAGACTCAATATGAGATTTTACTGAGGCTGCGGTCCCAAAGATTATTTGTGTTTGATTTGTTAAAACACCCATCAATGCAGCACCACCACCTTTGTAGGGAATTCTTTCTATTTTTACTTTTGCCATTGAATTAAATAATTCAGCTGCCAAATGGTTTGAAGCACCAATTGAACCTGAACTGTAGTTCAATTCTCCTGGTTTTTGTTTTGCTAATGAAATTAAATCTTGCACACTTTTTACAGGTAAAGAAGGATGAATCGCTAATACATTTGGTTGGGTAATTACTAAAGAAATAGGGGCTAAATCTCGAGTAAGATCCCAAGGTAAATTACTCTTCATTAATTGCATTAACCATACTGGGCTTCCATAGAGTAATAACGTATGTCCATCTGGATTAGAGCTAATAACTGTTTCTATCGCAGTTACTGAGCCTCCCCCAGATCTATTATCAATATAAACAGGCTGACCAAAACTTTTTGATAATGTTGGCGCTATTAATCTTGCAGCAATATCTGCTGCGCCTCCTGGATCAGTGGTGATGATTCGAATAGGTCGATTTGGCCAAGATTCTAAAGAGTTACTTTGAGCAAATGCCAGTGAAGAGAATCCAATTAAAAATATATTTAAAAACAATCTAATCACTTTTATCCTGAATAGAATGTTGTTAAACATAAAATGATTTCTTACTTGTCCTGATCAATGTTAATAAGTTTAAGTAAATGACTTTAAGATTGTGGCTTTTTTAGCACCACCAAATTCTCTTACTTTGTTCCACAAAATTTCATCCTTAATTATTGTGCTGAATTTGGTTTTCATATCATCCCAACCAATTGGATTCCCAGGATGGCCTTTTGAAATATTTACTTGAAAGGTTTGACTGTTTCCGTTCTTAAGCTTACAAATCACCTTTGCAGAGGTATATCCCATTTCCTTGCTAGGTTTAACATGGACTAGATGCATCAAGTCTAAAAGTTTTTGATTAACTATCGTACTTTCACTAAAGTCATCAATCATTAACTTTGACTGATTTAATGCCAGTGCAGCACAAAACTTAAGATGGAACTTCGCATCAAGTGGCGATTTGGGAGCACCATTTTTATGACCCGTTACTTGCATCGCTAACTCCCCTACTTCGACATCAAGAGATTCTATAGATGTAATATCTATCGATTTTATCAATTCTTTCATACAATCAACTGCAGGATGGGTCAAATGGCAGGCCGCATAAGGCTTAAAACTATTTTCTAAAATTTCCCAACGATCAAAATTAACTGGAGTTAAGCTTTTTGATTGATCTTGTATCAAAGCTTTTATAAATCCACCGTCAATCGAAAACATGTCTTGATATGCTACGAACCCATTACTTGCCAGTTTAGCTCCCATCAAACCATTAAATGCAGCTTTACCGGCATGAAATGGCTTAGCCATTGAACCAAAAGATGCAGTAAAACCGCTACCTTGAGTAGCTGCTGCTGAGATTGCACTAGTTATTTGTTCACGATTTAATTTCAAAAGTACACAAGCAGATGCAGCAGAAGCTATAGTGCCAAACATACCTGTACAATGCCAACCTTTTTCAGTGATTAATTGACCTACACCGTTACCAATATGAGATGAAACTTCAAATCCAGTTATGAAAGCTCTTAAGATTAAATCCTCGGAAGCTTCTAATTCTTCACCCAAAGCTAAAGTTGCAGCATACAAGGGAGCACTGGTATGGGTATTTGCAGATATATGGGTATCATCAAAATCTAAACAATGCGCAAGAGTACCATTACACAGGGCAGCAGTTAAGGCATCAGAAACACCTCCCAAAAGTAGAGTCGACATTCCCCTATTATGGTTTTCTATTGTTGTATTAAATACAACCCTAGCAGCAGTCTCTTGAATAGCTCCTTTTGAAACGCATAACCAATCAGCAAGACACATACGAGCATAATTCAAAACCTCATCGGGAATATGGCTCGTTTGCGCTTGGTAAATGTATTCAGTAATTTTTTGTGTATTACTCATGAATTGTTAGCCTTTTAATGTCTTTTTCTGAATAACCAATAGATTTAAGAATCTCTTCGGAATCTTGACCCAATAAAGGTGCTGGCTCGTGATTTTGAATTGCTAAACCTGCTCGAGCTAAAGGATTTACAAGATGAGGAATTCTTCCCTCATCTGGATGATTTATCCAATTAATCGCACCACGTTCTTTTACATGATCTAATTCAAATGCATCTTGTGGAGAACAAACTGGAGCAATCGCAATGCCAGTTAGCACCATATGATCCATGATTTCCTTCCAAGTGTATTGAGAAAAATACTCTTGAAGTGCTTTTCGATAAATAATTCCTTTTTCACCGTGTGTGGATAATCGATCAGCCGGAGTTTCATCTTGGAACACTAAATCTAACCTATCAATTTTTGTACAAAACTCTTTCCAAATCTTAAATTCTAGTAAGGTGATAGCGATACTTTTTCCATCTTTTGATTGATAAATAGAATATCTGGGATTGCCACCAAACGACTCCATTCTAGGTTCTCCACTATATCCAGCAGATTTAGCAAATGTCGAACTAAGAGGAATGAGACACATATTAAAAAGAGAATCGTACATAGATAAATCAATGTCACATCCAACACCAGTTTTGGATCTTTGTGCTAATGCAGCTTGAATAGCTATTACACAGTATAGTGAGCCTGCAAAATCAGCTGATTGCATTCCTGGTACAGTAGCTTTTCCATCTGGTGAGCATCCCATAAGGCCTGTCATAGACTGTATTACAAGGTCATGACCAGCGACATGAGATAGTGATCCTGTTTTACCAAAACCTGAAATTGAACAATAAATAACTTTAGGGTTTAATTTAGATGCCACTTCATAATCAAGACCTAACTTTGTCATTAAACCTGGCCTAAAAGACTCTACTACTACATCACAATTCTCAATTAATCGCTTAGCAACTTCTTGACCATTTTGCTTACGTAAATCTAAAGTAATGCTCTTTTTACTACCATTAGTAGCATGAAAATAAACGCTATTTTGCTTATATCTAGGATAGGAATGCCTACTTGGATCACCGGTTATTGGCTCTTCAACTTTAATAACTTCAGCACCTAATTCGGCTAGCATTTGAGTAGCCCAAGGCCCAGGAAGTAAACGACTAAAGTCTAGAATTTTAATGCCACTTAAAGGTAGTGTTTGTGTATTCATAAATTTTTAATTAAATAATTGTGCATTCCAAGGGTAAAAAAATCGGTAGGTTCGAAAACAGGGACGCCAAGAGGTGGGGAAATCAAGTCAGCCATTTCTGAATTTTGCATTTTGATTTGATATTTAAATTTTCTATCAATAAGTGATTGCTGGTTGATAACCTCATTAATCTCTAAAACAGGAGTTGCCGCCACATTTATTGATTTTAAATATTGGGTTAGTTCATAACGATCCATATGATCGTAATTCCCCTCAATATCTTGGTTTGTAATTACCCACCCATCTCTCGCTTGTAATTGAAATGTTTTATTAGTTGAAGAGATATCATTCCAGTCCAACTGGGTAAGCCAGGCAATTGCATCTGCCATTGCAACGTCTACGATCTGTCCATTATGAGTTTTATCTCTGTTAATCAGAGCAGCAACAATGCTTGTAGAGGCGAAATGAGCAGATAATTGATCTGCAATAGAATATCCAATCCTAATAGGCAAATTTAATCCAGAAAAAATACCTGTGATTCCCAAATGACCTTGAATCATCGTGTCTAAAGCAGCTAACTTAGGACCTTTAAGTCCATAACCGGATATAGAACAATATATGAGTCCTGGATTGATGTTATGCAAATCATCAATGCCAAAACCTAATTTTTCCATTGCTCCAGGCCTCATATTATGCAAAACAATATCAGCACTTTCTATGAGTCCTAATACTTTATTTTTGGAATCTGCATCTTGAAGATCAACAGCAATAGATTTTTTTCCTGCATTGTAATTAATGTAATAACCACTAATCCGATCAAACTGAGGTTTAAATTTTCTTCCCTCTTCACCATTTTTGGGTTCTATTTTTATAACCTCAGCACCTAAACTAGCTAATAAAAATCCAGTTAATGGCCCAGCAGCATATGCTGTGAATTCGACCACTTTAATACCGTCAAGTGGCAATTTAGAAACAATTTTGGGTTGATTGCTCACAAAATATGTAGCTGATTCAGCTATTTGTATAGGTGTTCTAGAGTATGAATAACCCTCTTCAGAGATAACAATACCTGCATTGACAAGCTCTTTATCTAGAGGAACTTCTTGAGGAGAAAGAGCTGGTCCACTCGGAATACCAATTTTTTTTAATTCATCGACAACTTGATGAACACTCAAATCTTTTGTCCACTCATTCACCAAAGAATCAACTTCGGTTTTATTTGATCTTCGTTGACCCACATTCTGAAAACGTGGATCACTTAACAGTTCTGATTTATCCATTAATTGAAGTAGACCTACCCAATGAGCGTCACTTGAAGCGCAAATAATTACCCAACCGTCATTTGCTAAATAAACATCCCATGGACTACACAAAGGATGCCCACAACCCAGTCTATAAGTAGCATTTTGGTTCAATGGAATTAATGAAATATGTGTTCTTAACTGATCAGCCATAATTTCTAAAATACTTAGATCAATCAATTGATTTGAGTTAGAGTAAATTGAAGCCAATATTGAATATGAAGAAATAACTGCGGTACATAATTCTGTTATTGGTAGTTTCGTAAACTCAGGTCTTCCATTTGGTAAACCGCTAACTGCCATTAGTCCACTTATGGCTTGCATGAACGCATCACTTAAATCTTCAGAAAAATTTGGCCAACTCTTCCCCTGTGAACTGATTGAGCAAATAATTTGATTTGATTCTCTGATAGGAATATATTGAGCGAGGTCTTCTAATATTGGAGAACCTTGATCAAACTCTGAATAAATAATGACCCTAAAAGGCTTAAAGTATGAACCAGATAGGTTGCTTAAATATTGCGTAGGATATTTGCCATGCAGCCTTAATCTTTTTTCAACTGGATTTTTAAAATCATTCAATATAGATAAATCTTCAAGGTAGCTAACTTCAGCACCTAATTCAGCTAATAAAAAACCACAGGCACTCACCGAAAGTCGGCGGGACAATTCTAAGACTTTTATACCTTGAAGAGGTTTACTAGAGTTAGTGTTATCTAAAAACATATACTCTATTCAGTAATATTGGAACGTTTGGCAACTTCTTTCCAAGTTTGCATTTCTTTTTGTACTAATTTACGCATTTCTTCATAAGTCATTGGGTATAACTCTAAGCCTGGACTCTTTTCCATAATTGCAGGGGTTATCACTTTTTTCAGTTCATCACGCCACTTATCAAGTATTGGTTTAGGAGTGTTCTTAGGGGCTATCATGCCCCACCATTCTGCAGTATCGATATCTGTATAACCTAACTCTTTTAAAGATGGTGTATTAGGTAATACATCAGAGCGTGTTCCAGAACTAATTGCTAAAGGTTTTATTGCTCCTGATTTTATAAAAGGCATCGCCGTAGTCAATGAGGCGATCATAATTTGAATATGACCTGCAACTAGATCCGCCATTGCTGGAGCCCCCCCTCTATAAGAAACGTGTTGCAAAGGAATACCTGCTGCCGTTTTAAGCATCTCTCCTGTAAAGTGAGCATTTGATCTCGCACCAGTAGATGCATAAGGAAATGATTTACCACTTTTTGTGTAGGCTAAAAACTCTTGAAATGTATTTGCAGGAAAGTCTTTATTGACAACTAAAACGTGTGGAACCCTACCAAGCATTGCAACATATTCAAAATCATTAATAGGATCAAATGGGACATCTGATTTTGTGGCAGAATAAATGGCGATTGCACCTGTTGAAACACACAATGTATATCCATCAGGAGCAGATTTAGCTGTGGCATCAACTCCAATTAAGCCCGCAGCACCAATTTTATTTTCTACCAAAACAGATTTACCCCATACCTGGGTAAAGTGCTGAGCAATCACTCTACCTAAAAAGTCTGTTGTAGCACCTGGAGCAAAAGGAACAATAATGCGGACTGGTTTGTTAGGGTAATTATCTGAATTTTGTGCAAATATATTATGAGATACAAATAAAAGGAAAATCCATAGAAATAGCTTCAATGAAAAGTGTCTCATATCCATCCTTTTATAAAGTGGAATTAATTTTTATGCCAATTTTTTGGTCTTTAAGTAGTTTAATACATATTTACTTGACCACAAATTTGATTCGAATTGAAATTACTATACGATGATAAAAATATATAATTTTTAAATTTCAAAATTCATTTAAGCCTTTATCGCACATGGAAACCCTTAACTTCACTCAATTTACTGATTCACTCATCGAAGTAATAGGTGCGAATAATGTCCTTTTGACGAAAGAGGATCAAAAACCCTATGTTACTGACTGGCGAGGTATCTTCCACGGAAAAGCAATTGCAATCGTTTTTCCAACAAATACTGATGAAGTGCAAAAAATAGTTCAAATTTGTAACGAATATTCTGTTGGTATAGTTCCCCAAGGAGGAAATACCAATTTAACAGGTAGCGCAACACCTGAACCGAATGATATTCAAATTGTTTTATCACTAAAGAAAATGAATCAAATTCGTTCGATTGATATAGAAAATCAAACGATAACAGTTGAAGCTGGTTGTATATTACAAATAATTCAAGAAAAGGCTAAGGAGCTAAATCTTCTATTTCCTTTAAGCTTAGCAGCTGAAGGTAGTTGCACGATTGGTGGAAATCTTGCAACCAATGCCGGTGGTATTAATGTTCTTCGGTATGGAAATGCCAGAGATTTATGCCTAGGAATTGAAGCAGTTACTGCAGATGGTCAAATATATGAAGGTTTGAGAGGTCTCAGAAAAGACAATACTGGCTATGATCTTCGTAATTTAATGATTGGATCAGAGGGAACTCTTGGAATTATTACTTCAGCAGTTCTAAAACTTTTCCCAGCACCAATTAGTCGAACAGTAGCCTACATAGCCGTAGATGATTTTCAGAGTATTGCAAAGGTACTACTTGAACTCCAAAAAAAAGCTTCTACAGAGTTATGTGCTTTTGAAATTATGTCCAAAGAAGCTCTTACTCTAACCCAACATCATTTTCCACAACTGAAACATCCAATATTTGAAACATCTGAGAACACACTTCTCATTGAATTAGATGAATTCGATGAAAATTCTAATGCGAATGATATTTTAGAAAACGTTCTTGGAAAAGCCATTGAAAATAATGAAATTCAAGATGTTGTTATTTCATCTTCATTAGCTCAAGTTAAACAATTTTGGGCAATTCGTGAACACATTACTCTTGCACAAGCAAAGGAAGTAGGAAATATAAAATTTGATATTTCTTTTGAAATTTCTAAAGTTGGTTCATTTATAAAGTCAACAACTGAACAGCTTAAGTCAAAATTTCCAGAAATTCGAATTATTAACTTTGGACACTTTGGAGATGGAAATTTACATTTCAATATATGTGCACCATTCAATAGCGATAGTAATTTCTTGAATGTTCATGAAAAAGAAATTAGCAATATTGTTTATTCTCAAATTCAAAAATTTAATGGATCCATCTCAGCTGAACATGGAATTGGTCAATTGAAAAGAGATCATCTAGAAAGTCATCGTGGCAAAACAGCTTATCAAATGATGAGATCCATCAAAAATGCACTTGACCCTAAAAATTTATTAAATGCAAATAAGGTAATTTCAAGAAGAAATTAATCAATTTTGATTTTTGCCTTACTAATAACTTCCCTCCAGAGGGCTTGTTGTTGTGTAATTAGAGAAGCAAACTCTGAAGATGGTCCTCCTCCAATAATTGCGTCCTCGCTCGCAAAACGCTCTGCTATTAAAGGGGATCTCAATGCTGCATATGTATCCTCTTGCAATTTACGAATAATGGCTTCTGGGGTTTGAGCAGGTGCCATAATCCCGTACCACTGAACTGACTCAAAACCTTTATAACCAGCTTCAGCAACAGTTGGAACTTGAGGTAAAGATTGAATCCTTTTGGGAGTACCTGTAGCTATTGCACGTACTTTACCTGATTTAATGTATTGCAATAATGCAGTTGTGCCTGCAGAAAATACTTGTATACGACCCGCTATCAAATCAGTTAGAGCTGGGCCTGTACCTTTGTAGGGAATATGTAATATGTCCATACCGGTAGCATATTTAAGATACTCCATCGCCAAGTGCCCTGCACTCGCATTTCCGGCAGAACCGTAATTTAACTTACCAGGATATTTTTGTGTATATAAAACTAAATCTTTAACCGTCTTAACAGGCAAATCTGGGTGTACTACAAATAAACTTGGCACCTTAACAAGCAAAGTAACAGGAACAAAATCTTTATTCACATCATATCCAGTATTTGAAAAAATTACTGGATTTACTGCCATTGACCCAACGTGACCCAAGATAATAGTATGTCCATCAGGAGCTGATTTTGCGACATCAAGCATCGCAGGAACGCCTCCTCCACCTGCCTTGTTCTCAACCAATACAGGATGAGGAAGTAGTTTAGATAGCTCTTGTGCAGTCAATCTTGCGACAATATCTGAGGTTCCCCCTGGAACAAATGGCACAACAAAACGAATTGTTTTCTGTGGCCAAACACCTTGAGAAAAAGATTCACCGCATACTGTACTTGCAATAGATGCGATAGCTGATTTTAAAACCTCACGCCGAGTAATGATCATCAAATAATTTATATTTAAACAATACCACGATAAGAACCGCCGTCAATTTGGATATTTTGACCTGAAATAAAAGATGCCTGTTGGCTACATAAATAAGCACACATATCACCAAACTCTTCTGTTTTACCAAATCGCTTTGCAGCTACTGTCTGCGCTATTTTTAACCTTGCTTCTTCAAAGCTAATATTTTCCATTTTTGCTAAACGCTCTGTCATTTGGATTTGTCTACCTGTATCAATTCTTTCAGGAAGTAGATTATTAATCGTGACATTATCTTGAGCAACATCTCTTGAAATTGCCTTACATACTGCAGTAAGAGCAGTTCTTGCTGCGGTTGACAATCCTTGATGAGGAAGTGGGGATTTAACCATAGCAGAAGTAATATTAATAATTCTTCCAAACTTTCTTTGACGCATGCCCGGCAAAAGCCCACGAATCATTAGAACAGGTCCTAACATATTTGCATCAAAAGCTTCAATGTATTGATCTCGACCCCAATCTTCAAAATTACCTGGTTTAGGTCCTTCATTATTAGTTACCAAAATATCAGCATCTGGACATGAGTCCAGTAATAGCTGACGACCCTCCTCAGTCCTAATATCAGCTGCAACACCATGAACTTCTTTTCCTGTTAACTCGAAAATTTCTTGGATAGCTAAATTAATAGTAGATTGGTTCCTACCATTGATGGTTACTATTACCCCTTCTTTTACTAAAGAAATAGCGCATGCTTTTCCAAGTCCTTTGGATGAGGCACAAATTATTGCCTTTTTATTTGTTATTCCAAGATCCAATTGCAATCCCCTTTGTGATTTTTATTAATATGGTTTTTAATCACTCATCCTTAAAGGGACTAGTAATGACTAAAAAAACTAAACTATCTAAGCCAGTGTTATGAAGTTCATGAACGACTCCTGGTGGAATATAAGCCACATCATGTGAACGCATAATGTGTTTTACACCATCCAAAATCAACATGCCCTCACCAGATAAAAAATGATAGATTTGTTCCTGAACCTGATGCACATGACTTTGAACATAGGCCCCTGGCTGATAAGTAGAAATTCTGTAATCAAAAATTTCTGAATCCGTAGTATTGGGTGAAACTATTTCTTTGGATAGCGCACGGTCAAAATGCCCTGGATATTGAATCCACTGTAATTCAGAAAGATTTCTTACTACAGCTTTTCGTTTTGTATCACTCATCATTAGTCTCCTTATTCTGGTCTCCAAGGTTTTCCAAATACAGGCTCTCTGTAAGGTATTGGAGGTAATTGCCAAGTACCAGTTGAAGGAGGTTTAATATCAGCGCTGACATGAACATCAATAACTGTAGGACGCTTATTTTCCATAGCTTGAACTAATGTAGCGCGAAAATCTTCACTTCTTGTTACTGTATAACCATCAGCTCCACAAGCTCTAGCCCACATTGCAAAATCTGGATTATATTTTTCACCACCTGGACCTTGAGATCCTTTGTAAAAAGCTGTTCCAATCTCACGTCCTTCAAACATGCCGATTTGAATGTCTCTGATTGCTGACCAAGCGAAGTTATTCCAAACAATCCATATACAAGGAAGGTTATATTCCACAGCAGTTGCAACAACATGTGGCGCCATCATAAAACCACCATCACCGACTACTGCAATACACGTTCTATCTGGAGCTGCCAGTTGAGCTCCCAAAACTCCACAAACACCAAACCCCATAGAGGAGTATCCCCAACTATTTAACATACTCTGAGGTCTTTTTGGTTTCCAAAACTGCATGAACCAATTATGGTGAACACCAGAATCTAAAAGTAATACAAGATCATCAGGTGCAACATCTTGTATTGCACCAACAATATATTCAGGGCGAATTGGTGTTTCAATTTTTGAAAAATTAGGGTCAATAAACTGACTCCACTCTTGTTGCCACTGTGCAATCTCTTGATGCCAAGCAGCATAACTAGAAGCATTAATTGAGGCATTTTTTTGTAATGCATTGATCAACTGTCTAGTGAATATCTTCGCATCTGCGATTAATCCTAATGTTGGGGGATAATTTCTTCCTAACTCAGTAGGATCAATATCAACATGAATTAGTTTAGTAGATGGAAAATTCCAAGAATATCCAGGATGCCATGATGATGATGAGCGATCATCAAACCTTGTACCAATACAGATTACTAAATCAGAATGACGTCCTGCTTGATTTGCAGGGTATGCCCCATTTCTTCCAATAAATCCTAAAGTTAATGAATCATTCATCGGAGCACAACCCATACCGTTTGGTGAGGTTATTACTGGAATACCATAATTCTTAGATAATTCTGTAATTTCTTGACTTGCTTCAGACAACGTTACGCCCTGCCCAATAAAAAGAACGGGTCTCTTAGCTTCTAAAATCAAGCGTAATGCAGAATCAATGTCTTGCGCATTTGCACCCGGACGATATTCTCCTAGACGATGCCCATTGGCTTGAAGTTCAACATCATCAGACTCTTGAAAAACGTTATAAGGTACATCAATATTGACAGGTCCAGGTCTACCTGTAAGCATAGTATCAAATGACTGACGCATTGCAAGAGGCAACATATCAACCCTAGAGGGTTGAAAGGTTCTTTTAACTACCGGCCTCATAACCTGTGCAAAATCAGCCTGATTATGTGCATACAACTCTTGGAAAGGAGCTTTGTTAGCTTGCGAAGTTGGAACATTAGCAGTTATCGCTAAAAATGCTGAAGAATCTGATAAAGCAGTCGCCAAAGACATCACAAGATTTGCAGAGCCAGGACCAGTTGATGTCAAGGTTGCGACTGGTTCATGTTTAACACGAAAATAAGCATCAGCCATATGACCAGCACATTGCTCATGTCTTGGAGATATTAAAGAAATCTTATCTTTTAAATGATACAAGGCATCAAGTATGCCAACATTACCATGTCCGCAAATACCAAAAATATAGGGTACTTTTTGTTTTACCAAATATTCAGCAATTACTTCTCCACCATTCATTTTAGGCATATTGTCTCCTTGTTTTATTTTGCATTTTTGCAAATTTTGTATTTTCTTATTCTATATTATTTACATAGGCCATCGAATAAGATTCTGTGTTACTCTAGAAAAAAACGGAGACATCCATGAAAAAAATTCTACAGAGTAGATGGATATGTACACTCATATCTTCTTTCTTTATATTTTTTGCTCATGCTGAAGAATATCCTTCAAAACCTATAAAAATAATTGTTCCCTTTGCACCAGGAGGATCAAATGATGTTGTTATGAGGCTTTTAGCACCAAGCCTCAGCGAAGAACTTGGTCAAAATGTCATTGTAGAAAATAGACCAGGTGGAGGAGCAACTATAGGCATGGATCTAGTAGCTAAATCAAAACCAGATGGTTACACATTAGGTGTTGCCAATACTGCATTCGGTGCAAACCCATTTGTGATGAGCAAAATGCCCTTTGATACCAATAAGGATTTTGCCCCTGTTTGTCTTGTCGGCAAGGTTCCCCTCGTGGTTGTTGTTAATCCAGCATTTCCAATCCGAAGCATCAAAGAGCTTATTGATTACGCCAAAAAGAATCCAGAAGTTATAAATTATGGCTCTGCAGGTAACGCTAGCGCACCTCACCTTGCTGGAGCATTATTCGAATATTCCACCAATACAAAATTAACGCACATACCCTATAAAAGTGGTGGAGAAGCTACAGCTGCATTATTAGGAAATATTACCCAACTTCAATTTGCTGCCGTTCCATCTGCAATACAACAAATTAAATCTAATCGATTAATACCATTAGCAGTAACAACTCTCGATCGTGATGAAAGTTTGCCAGATACCCCCACAATGGATCAATCAGGACTCAAAGATTACGATATGGCTGATTGGATTGGAATTATGGCGCCTGCGGGAACCCCTGAACCCATTATTAGAAAACTGAATGAGGCTTTCGTAAAAGCTTTAGCTAAACCTGAAAATCGTATTAATTTGTCAAAAGCAGGAGCAAGGCCTATTGGTAGTACACCAGAAGAATTAAAAAACTTAATACAAAAAGAATTAACAACATGGCAAAAAGTAGTTAAAGCAGCAAACATTAAAATTAATTAATAGGAATTTGAAAGATGATACATAGAATAGGAATGTTATTACCAGCAACAAATATTGCAGTTGAAATTGAATTTAACCGCACCTTACCGAAAAATTATCAACTCTTCATATCACGTGTCAAAGTAAGCTCTGTAGATGAAATCGGCTGGAAAGAACAAGATGCTGATATGGATTATCAAACAGAGTTATTAGCCACGATCAAACCAGAAGTCATCATTATGTTGCAAACAGCAGGAAGCTTTTATGGCCCTCCAGGATATGATGCCGATATAGTTAAACGAATTCAAAAAAATTCAGGTGTTCCAGGGGTTACAACTGCTCACTCTATTGGCAGAATTCTAAAAGCAATTGGAGCTAAGAAAGTTGCGATGCTCTCACCATATAACTCTAGCTTGGCAACAACTGCAAAACAATACTATAAAAATATTCATGATATTGAAATCGAAACAGTTGATTTTTTTAATTTAACTGATGTGAAAAAAATCATTGAACTTGGCCCTGAACCAGCAGAAAAAGCTATAGAGAAATTAGCCCTCACCAAACCAGATGCAATTATTCTTGCAGGCGGTGCATATCAAATTATGGAACACATTCCAGAATGGGAAAGAAAATATAACTGTACGATCGTATCGACTAATCAAGCTGCAATATGGGCTTCAATACAAGCTTGTAACGGTAGTGAGAAAATTCAGGGAAGCGGGAAAATTTTGGAGTTAATGCCAAAGGGTTAAGCCAAATATGCGCCACCATTAGCATGAATAGCTTGTCCAGTGATATATCTAGCATTTTCACTGCACAGAAAACTAACTAATTGCGCAATTTCCTCAACATCCCCTCTTCTACCAGTTAGAGTTGAATTTTTATGGTGATGTTGTGGTGTTCCTTTACCTGCAGACTCACCCCTAACAGTATCAATCAAACCTGGTACAACACAGTTGACATTAATACCGAATTCACTCAGATCATGAGCTAATGCCTTAGTTAAACCAACTAAGCCCATTTTTGCAGTCACCACATGAGCACGATCTTTTGAACCTGTATGGGCAGACATTCCCCCCATAAATACTATCGAAGAACTTTCTGATTTCATCAAATAAGGGAGAGCTGCATGGGAACATAAATATGCACCATCTAAAATAGTTTGAATGACTTCTTTCCATGCAGAATAATCTAAATCAGCGAAAGAGGAATGTCTTCTAAGTGCCGCGTTGTTAACTAGAATATCTATTTGACCAAAATGTTCAACCGTAGCTTCAATTAATTTTTTAGCACCACTTTCAGAACTAATGTCCGCTTCACAAATATAAGAATCACCACCAATTGATTGAATATATTGATGTACTCCTAATAATTCATCACTAATCGTTCTCCCATTAAGAACCACTTTTATACCCGACCTAGCAAAATTGATAGCTATAGCTTTACCAATATTTCTTGCAGAACCCGTAACTATTGCTACTCTTTTTTTGCTTGTCATTACAACACCTAATTGAATAATTAATTTCTGAATAATGTGAGATCGATTTTAGAACTAGTTCTTATTTGTTTTAATAGTGCCAAAGATTCTGAAGCTAATTTACTATCCCAACCTCCATAGATACAATTTGCAGTGTATTTAGTTTCAAGAGCTTCAATGCTCATCGGTGCATCTTTACCACCCCTGAAGAAATTCTGTGAATGTTCTAGAACTTGACCATTCTCTAAATAGACCCTAATGTGCCCTGTAAATTGATTTGGATATGGATTATTGGGGTCAACAATATAAGAAATTTTCTTCGCCAGTGAAACAATTTCAGGAGAATGAACAACCTCTTCTTGATAATCATTTAACCCAGCGTCACCTCGAACCATTGCAACAGCAATTGCGTATGGAATACTAAATTTTGCTGCATATCCATTAGGTGGATTTTGTTTTTGAGCTAATGGCTCCCACAAACGATGTAAGATTCCTTCAGCCGTATTACATTCAATTTTTTTAATCTCTTGCACATTCAATCCATTTTTAATAAGCTCAAGCGCACAATCAATGAAAGGATGTGCCATTGTTCCGCAAGCGAAAGGTTTAAATGCCATTTCAGAAGACATCCAAACTTGCCCGATATCTTTAGTCATTTTTGTAAAATCGCAATCATCTTTATTTGCAAATGCATGAAAGAATCCATGCTCACCTTCGAATAAAGTTCTTGGACCTGTGAAACCCTCTTTAGCCATTCTTGCAGCTCGATATCCAGATTGAGCAGCCCATCCCGGATGCATGCGTTTTGTCCAAGTACCCTCTGCTAAATATTCGATAATGCCTGAAGCCATGCTACCTGCTATACCAAGCGCATTAACCCATTGTTCCTGATTAAGTCTAAGCGCGGTAGCAACTCCTGCCGCAGCACTAATAGCTCCAAAAACCGCAGTAGGATGAAATCCTGCTTTATGAACTAACTTAGGAGCGACTGTACACATTCTGCACATTAATTCAGAGCCAACACTAAGACCCGCCAATAAATCCTGTCCTGATAAATGGTGTTGTTCAGCAGTTGCCAACAAAGCTGGTACTATAACGGCACCAGCATGTATTGGACCACCTTCGAAGGTGTCGTCATAATCCTCACCATGGATAGCTGTTCCATTTACAAGACAAGCACTAGCAACATTGACCATTTGTGGATGACCAATCAAGGTACAACTTCCAGCTTCATTTGTTGCTCTAATAGTGGATTGCAAATAATCTTGATGTCTTGAAGCAACGCATAAGCCAACAGTATCGATCAATAAAGAATCACATAACTGCTCCATACTTGGCGGAATGTTTTTAATCGCTGATTCAAATTGAATAGCTAATGTTTGTGATATAGAGGTTTGAGGTAAATTTTTCATATTTTATTCTGCTGTAATATTGCTTGCTTTTGCGATTTTGGACCAATGAACTACTTCTTGACCAATATATTTTTCAAATTGACTAGGAGACATAGGCATTGGTTTTAATGCTTGTTCATTAAAAAATCTTTTAACTTCAGGCTTTTCAAGTGAAATATTCACTGCCTTATTGATTTTTTGAACAATTGCATCTGGTAATTTAGGAGGACCAACAAGCCCATACCATGTAAGACCATCGAATCCTGAAAATCCTAGTTCTTTAAATGTAGGAACATCAGGAAGCAAAGGAGTCCTTTGTTCACCAGTTACGGCAAGAGGTTTAAATGCTCCAGAACGAATATGTGGTAATCCTGCAGAAAGCCCTGGGAAAATCACCTGTATTTGACCAGCCATAGAATCCGTAAATGCTTGACCAATACTTCGATATGGAACCATCATACTTTTAACTCCTGAGTCGTATTTAAACTGTTCCATGAGTAGGTGATTCAGTGTTCCAATACCCGAAGTTCCATAATTTATTTTGTTGGGATTAGCTTTTGCATATGCAATAAAGTCTTTTAGATTATTAGCAGGCACATCTTTAGATATAACTAATATATTAGGCGTTCCACCAAACATTGCGATTGGCGTAAAGTCTTTAATGGGATCGTAAATATTTTTTTTCACTGCAGGCGTAGTTGCATGAGTTGCTACATATCCAATCATGAGGGTGTAACCATCTGGTGGGGCTATGATTGTCATTTTTCCAGCAATCGCACCACCTGCGCCAGCCTGATTGTCAATGATAAAAGTTTGCTTTAATTCCTTATTAAGTTGATCTGCCATGAAACGACCAACAATATCAACTCCTCCACCTGTTGCTTGTGGCGCAATAATCTTCACAGGATGGGAAGGATAAATGTCCTGTGCATTAATAGTTCTTAAAAATGTTAAGAACAAAATACCAATAAATAAGGTACTAAATTTTGATTTTTTCATGAATAAAAGTTTATAAAGGTAGTTTCACAGGCAATCCTGTTTGAACAGCCTTTTCAATCGCAAGAGTTGTTTCAAGATTTCTTCGAGCCTGAGAGGGATTGCAATGAACAGATTTTTGTCCAGTTACTAAAAAATCTAACCAAGATCTTGTTTCATTTCCTAAAGGACCCCAAAAATCACCACAGGCCCAATCGCCAGCAGTATTACTGCCTAAAAAAGCCATATTTACAGCATGATCTGGAACATAAGCATGAGGGATACCACGATCAGAATAAAGAATATGATCCATGTGGTCGTCATCAATAATCATTGTTCCCTCTAGACCCAAAAGTTCTAATCGATCAGACTGTCCCAAGGTTGGATATTTAGCAGGAAGAGCATAACTTATTCCAAAGTTAATCACAGCACCATCTGAAAATGTAACGATTGCCCATGTCACATCATCAGCCCCATAACCAGCTGCTTTAAAAATTCCACCTTGACCTCTAGCTATAACCTCAACTGGGTAACACTGGTCTTCTAAAAGCCAACACATTAAATCAACGTAATAAGTAAGAACATCAACAACAGGAGTAGCGTGAGGGTCTCTTTTTAAAATTGAAAATGCTTGGGCTCTTGAGTTATAAACCCGAGCTTGTCCACCAACAATTTTGCCAAGTCTTTCATGGTTCATTTGTTCTTTAGCGCGCAAATAGCATTCTTTAAATCTTCTGCTATATCCAATATGTAAGCTTCCATTCGTTTCCTGTAATACTTTCAACACCCTGTCAGCATCCTCTAGATTCATTGCTAGAGGTTTTTCAACCATAACAGGTTTACCTAATCTCAAAGCTTTAATAATAGGATCAACGTGATGATTTTCTGGAGTAGAAACAAAAACTGCCGTTACATCTGGATGAGAGATGATCTCGTCATTACTCATAGAATAAAAATCAGCATTTGTAGTCTGTGCTAAGGATTTTGCTTTTTCTATGTCCTGATCAGAAATTGCAAGAAAGCTAACCGATGGATGTTTTGCTGCTAATCTTGCACGCAAAGTTCCGATTCTTCCTGAACCAATAACCCCTATTCCTAAGGTTTTTAACATGATTATCTCCAGTTTAATTATCCTGAGATATTAACATTTCCTTTGTGAGATTATTTAGTACGCTTCAGAGCAAATATGAATATAATCAAACTTATAAACAAATATAAGTTGGGGACACGCTGAAATTACTATCTTAGTGATTTATTGCATGACCCCTATACATAAAAGGGACAATGTATGCGAATATATTTAGGAGTCATCTTTTCAATTTTTACATTACTTTTTTCCTCAGCTTTTGCAGCAGACCCTTTCCCAAATAAACCAATTCGATTTATTGTTCCACTTGCTCCAGGTGCGACTGCAGATTATCTTGCAAGAAGCCTTGCTGTTGAACTTAGTAAATCTATTGGGCAACCTATTATTGTCGAAAACAAACCTGGTGCAAATCAAATTATTGGCACGAGTGAGCTAGTAAAAGCAGCTCCAGATGGATACACCATAGGATTAGGAATCAGTTCACTAGTTATTAATCCATATGTATCTAAAAATATTCCTTATGATGGTATGAAAGATTTAATCCCTCTAGCAATGTTAGGTATTATGCCGGGGTTGATGACGATTCATCCAAGTTTGCCTGTTAAAACCTTCCCTGAGTTTATTGCTTATGCAAAAGCACACCCAGGTGAATTAGCCTATGGTCAACCTGGAGGTCTCTCATCAGGTCATTTAACAATGGAGTTTATTAAAAAAGAAACTGGGATAGATATTCTTAGCGTACCTTATAAGGGTGGTGGACCAGCTCTAACTGATTTACTTGCAGGAAGATTTCAGGCTTTTATTAATAGTCCAACAGCCACACTTCCTTATGTTAAATCAGGCAACCTTCGAGCAATAGCAACTACTGGATCAAAACGTCCAACAGCGATGGCAGATATTCCTACTATTGCAGAGTCTGGATATCCAAATCTTGTTACCAATGAATGGTACGCTGTTTTCCTACCAGCAAAAACCCCTCCTGCGATAGTGAACCAATTAAATGCTGAAATTGTAAAAGTAATGAATAGCCCTACTATGCTAAAAAGACTCTCAGACATTGGTGCAGAAACATTCACCGATAATCCAGAACAATTTGCTAAATTTATCGCCAAAGAGAATCAATTTTGGGGCAACTTAATAAAATCACTCAACATTAAACCTGAATAAAAAAATGCACATAACTTATCCTGATTTAAAAAACAAAATAGTCATCGTAACCGGCGGTTCTAAGGGTATTGGCTTTGGAATTGCAAAAGCCTTTGCCTCTCAAGGTTGCTCTTTACGCTTAGTTGCGAGAGATGGAGCATCACTCGATGAAGCCAAAAAAACTCTCGAGGCAGAATATGGGGTTGAGGTTCGTACCATGGCAGTTAATCTATCTGAAGATAAAAATATTGACTCACTAGCTCCTTTTTATGAGGATGCAGATATATTAGTAAACTCAGCAGGTGCTATGGGTAGAGGTACTTTGCAAGATATTAATCCTGAAAAGTTTAGAGATGCTTGGGAAGGTAAAGTAATGTCAACTATTTTCCTAACACGACGTATTTATCCATTCATGAAGTCTCGTGCAAATGGTGGTGTCATCATTAATATCATTGGGATTGCTGCTGATCGTCTAAACTTCAAATCTATCGGTACTACAACTGCAAATGCCGCATTAGCTGCATTTACTAAAGCAATGGGCTCTGAAAGCACAAATGACAATATCAGAATTGTAGGTATTCACCCAGGCTTAATAAGAACTCCAAGAACAGAAGTTTTAGTAAATCCAACATCTGATGCTGATCGTAAAGCCTATGAGAATTTGATGAAAAATCTACCCTATGGAAGAATGGGCGAACCCTCTGAAATTGCAAATTTAGCTTTATTTTTATCCTCTGCTCAAGCGTCTTATATTAGTGGAGATGTTATCAGTGTAGATGGCGGATCTCGCTTTAGATATTAATAATTAAAGGATAAATCATGAAATATCGTTTACTTGGACCGACAGGTTTATACGTTTCAGAAATGTGTTTAGGAACCATGACATTTGGTAACCAAGGATTTTGGTCAGTCATGGGCGGGCTTCAACAAAACGCTGTCAATACCCTAGTAAAGTCTGCCTTTGAGGAAGGTATCAATTTTATTGATACTGCTAATGTGTACTCCTTTGGAGAGTCTGAGTCTCTTCTAGGACAAGCTTTAAAAGATACCCATATACCCAGAGATCAAGTGATTATTGCTACAAAATCAACTGGGATTATGGATGAAACTCCAAATGGTCGAGGCCAATCTAGATTCCATATCTTTAATGAAGTAAATGCTAGCCTTAAGCGATTGCAACTCGACTATATTGATCTATACCAAATACATGGCTTTGATCCATTGACTCCGATTGAGGAAACTCTTGGTGCACTCAATGATATGGTTCGCAGCGGTAAGATTCGCTATATTGGTTTATGTAATTTGGCTGCATGGCAAATTATGCAAGCTCTAGGTGTTTCAAGGTTAAAGAATTATGCTGAATTTATTAGTGTTCAAGCATATTACACAATCGCCGGAAGAGACTTAGAAAGAGAAGTATTTCCATTACTGAGAGATCAACAGTTAGGTCTCATGGTTTGGAGTCCTCTTGCAGGAGGATTTTTATCAGGCAAATATAGACGAAATGAGTCTTCTCCTCAGGGAGCTCGTCGTTCGGGAGAATTTGATTTCCCCCCCATTAACAAAGATAGAGCATATTCTTGTATTGAAGCAATGGAACCCATTGCCCAAAAATATGGCGTATCAGTTGCTAGAATTGCATTAGCTTGGATTTTGTCAAAGAAGGAAGTGTCAAGTGTCATCATTGGTGCTAAAACAAAAGATCAACTTTTAGATAATATCGCTGCTTCAGCACTCGAATTGACAAATGATGAGTTAAATACTTTAAATGAAATAAGCGCTATCCCGAAAGAATACCCCGGTTGGATGATTGATTTTCAATCAGCATATCGTGCTAATCCTCCAGTGAAATAAACGATAGAATTCTGATTTTGTGTTAAATTAATAGCAGGATGAAACAGGGGTGCTGATAGATGTCTATCGGCTGAGAAATACCCTTCACTCGAACCAGATAATGCTGGCGTGGGGAGTTTCAAAAATTTAGTCCCAATTCATCCCATGTATTGCAATGGAGATGACAATGAACAAACCTACCGAATTAACTCTTGGAAGCCTAGAACATGACTTAGGTCAAAAGTTCGCTTACCCTGCTTCTTCTAAACAATATATTAAAGGCTCAAGACCAGATATCTTAGCTCCGTACAGATTAATAGAACAAACACCAACAAAAACAGTATCAGGAGAATTACTTTCTAACCCCCCAGTTCCTGTTTATGATACTTCTGGCCCATATAGTGACCCTGAAGTCGTTATCAACCTTGAGCAAGGATTACCTACCCCAAGAAAACAATGGGTTATCGATCGTCAAGATACGATAGAACTCTCAGGCCCAACATCGGTTTATGGGATTGCTCGAGCACAAGATGAAAAAACACAACATCTTCGATTTGCGCACATTGCTCCTCCAAGAGTTGCCTCAGAAGGTAAAAATGTTAGTCAAATGCACTATGCAAAAAAAGGGATCATTACACCTGAAATGGAATATGTAGCACTCAGAGAATCCTTAAATTTGGCGGAACTTAGAAAAGATCCAAAATATAAACAACTTTTAAAGCAACATCCAGGCCACTCTTATGGTGCCAATTTACCAGAAGAAATAACTCCAGAATTTGTAAGACAGGAAATAGCTGCTGGTCGTGCCATTATTCCGGCAAACATTAACCATCCTGAACTTGAGCCAATGATTATTGGTAGAAACTTTAGAGTCAAAATTAATGGAAATCTTGGAAACTCTGCAGTAACTTCCTCTATCAATGAAGAAGTAGAAAAAATGATATGGTCTATTCGTTGGGGTGCTGACACCATCATGGATTTATCAACCGGTGACAACATTCACGAAACTAGAGAATGGATTATTAGAAATTCACCAGTACCAATTGGCACTGTTCCAATTTATCAAGCCTTAGATAAAGTAGGCGGGAAAGCTGAAGACCTTACTTGGGAAATATTTAAAGACACATTGATTGAACAAGCTGAACAAGGTGTAGATTACTTTACTATCCATGCTGGTGTATTACTTCGTTATGTCCCCCTAACTGCTGACCGAATTACTGGTATCGTCTCGCGTGGTGGCTCAATTATGGCCAAATGGTGTTTAGCTCATCATCAAGAAAACTTCTTGTATACGCACTTCAACGAAATTTGCGAAATCATGAAAGCTTATGACGTCTCTTTTAGCTTAGGTGATGGCTTAAGACCAGGATGTATTGCTGATTCAAATGATGCTGCTCAATTTGGTGAACTAAGAACCTTAGGTGAACTCACTAAAATTGCTTGGCAGCATGATGTGCAAGTCATGATTGAAGGTCCTGGTCATGTGCCAATGCAACGTATTGAAGAAAATATGCATGAAGAACTTCATCATTGTTTAGAAGCTCCTTTTTATACATTAGGACCTTTAATTACCGATATAGCTCCAGGATATGATCACATCACTAGCGGAATTGGTGCTGCACAAATTGGTTGGTATGGTACTGCTATGCTTTGTTATGTAACACCAAAGGAACACCTTGGATTACCTAATAAAGAAGATGTCAGAGAAGGAATCATTACTTACAAAATAGCTGCTCATGGTGCAGATTTAGCTAAAGGCTTACCTGGTGCTCAAATTCGGGACAATGCTTTATCCAAAGCTAGATTCGAATTCCGCTGGGAAGATCAATTTAATCTCGGTCTAGACCCTGAAAGAGCCAGAGAATATCATGATGCCACCCTACCTGCTGATGGAGCAAAAATTGCTCATTTTTGTTCTATGTGCGGGCCTAAATTCTGTTCGATGAAAATCACTCAAGAAGTCAGAGATTTTGCTGCAAGTCAAGGAGATAATCCTCAAACTGGTATGCAAGAAAAATCGATCGAGTTTCGTAAAAAAGGTGCACAAATTTATCAATAAGTAATTTCGTGAAATCTCACCAAAAAAATATTGCAATCCTGGGTGCTGGTTTAGTAGGTCGCTTACTTGCTTTTGAGCTATCAAAGAATAACTCTAGCATCCATGTTTATGATAAAAGTTCATTGCAAACACCTCAATCTGCAGCATTTATTGCTGCGGCTATGCTTGCGCCATTAGCAGAATCTGTAAGTACTGAAGCAAGCATCGTGAGGATGGGCTATTACAGTTTAAATCGTTGGTCAGAAATCATTCACGATCTCAATGATGAAGTCTTCTTTCAACAGTCGGGCTCACTCATAGTTTGGCATCATCAAGATCTATCAAGCGCAACGCATTTTCGAAATCAATTAAATTTTGTTACAAACTCTATTTCGGAAATACCAAAGCCTGAAATCCTAAACAAGCTAAGGTTAAAAAAAATTGAACCAGAATTAAGTCATCAATTTGAAGCGGGTATTTATCTACCTGAGGAGGGGCAGATTGATAACCGTGAATTACTGTCTGCTCTCTTCAATCAATGTATTAGCAATGGAGTTAATTTTTTCTGGGATCAAGATATTGATATTAATCAATTTCCGATAGATAAGTATGATCAAGTCATTGATTGTCGTGGAATTGGTAGCAAAAAAGATGTTTCTAGCCTCAGAGGTGTTCGTGGAGAAGTGGTTCGAGTATTTGCGCCAGAAGTAACATTATCCCGCCCTATACGCTTAATCCATCCTAAGTACCCTATCTATATTGCTCCCAAAAGAAATCACGTTTATGTGATAGGTGCAACTGAAATTGAATCTGAAGATGATTCACCAATGAGTGTAAGATCCAGTCTCGAATTGCTAAGTGCGGCATATACTCTGCATTCGGGTTTTGCAGAAGCTAGAATTTTAGAAATGTCGACACAGTGCCGACCAAGTTTTAAAAATAATCTTCCTAAGATCATTCAATCTAATTCCAAGATAATTCATGTCAATGGCTTATATCGCCATGGCTTTTTAATAGCCCCTGCGATCGTCGATTCAGTTATGAAGCTTATAGAACAAAAAGACGATTCGTTAATCAAACAATTTGAAATAGATTACCAAGAGGCCAAGTATGAACATATTTGTTAATCAAGAATCAAAAAAGATTGATGATTCTCCACTTTATGTCGACACTCTTCTCAACATATTGCAACCAAAGTCTCCTTTTGCGATATCTCTTAACGCTCAATTTATTGCAAAATCAAACTATGCATCAACACTTATCCATGAAAATGACCATATTGATATCATTGCTCCAATTACTGGAGGTTAATCATGACAAAAGATGATTTTCAAATTTATGGACAAACATTTTCAAGTAGGCTCCTTTTAGGGACCTCTAGGTATCCATCTCCGCAAGTATTAGAAGAATCTATATTGATTTCTAAACCAGCTATGGTAACTGCATCTTTACGGAGGCAAGGTGCAAACCCTAACGAAATTTCAAGTGGCTTTTGGGAGCTATTAAAAAAATTAAATACTCCCGTTTTGCCAAACACAGCAGGATGTCATCGTCCAGAAGAGGTCATTCAAACTGCACATATGGCTCGTGAAGTATTTGAAACAGATTGGATCAAACTAGAACTAATTGGTGATGACTACACTTTGCAACCTGATACCCTTCAACTCGTTGAGACAGCTCGTATTCTTATACAAGATGGCTTTAAAGTTCTTCCCTATTGCACGGAGGATCTCGTAGTTTGTCAACGCTTAGTGGATGTCGGTTGCCAAGCTATCATGCCATGGGCTGCACCAATTGGAACTGGTAAAGGACCGAGCAATCCCTATGCACTTCAAATTTTAAGGGAGCGTATTCAAGTGCCAATGATTATTGACGCTGGCTTAGGACTTCCCTCTCATGCCAGTCAAGTTATGGAATGGGGTTTTGATGCAGTATTGCTAAATTCAGCTGTTGCATTGGCACAAAACCCAATTAAGATGGCTGAAGCTTTTTCTCTAGCAGTTCAAGCTGGCAGAAATGCTTTCCTCGCTGGAGCTATGCCGGCCAATCATCAAGCTCAAGCTAGTACACCGACTTTAGGAGTACCATTTTGGCATCAATCATAGACTGTCTTACCCTTGATGAGATTAAATTATCTGATTTGATTGCCAATCATTACCAAGAGTTAATGATTGAACAAAGAGATTCTATAGAGCAATTTAAATTTACTAAAAAGAATCCTATATACCGGTCAGTGAAGTACGCTTGTTATCGCTTAGGTTTTATTGATCATGATGCTGAACAAATCTCATTAGCTTGGGACAATAAATCAAAAGGGAATTTTGACATTCTGCATTGGCCTAAAACTTTAGAAGATTTTCAAATTGATATATCTCATCAGAATCCTTTTCCTAGTTCTCCCAAATCAATGGGGCTATATGTTGTTGCACCATCTGCTGAATGGGTTGGCAAATTAGCTTCTGCTGGAGTACCTACAATACAGCTGCGTTTCAAATCCAATGATCAAGATTTAATAAGAAAAGAAATTCAAGAAGCAATTAAGCTCTCAAAAAATCACCCATGCCATCTATATATAAATGACTATTGGAAACTTGCAATTGAGATGAATGCATATGGGGTTCACTTAGGCCAAGATGATTTAATGACTGCAAATGTTGAAGAAATTAGAAATGCCAATCTTCGACTTGGCATAAGTACTCATGGATATGCAGAAATGCTCAGAGCCATTGAATATCGCCCTAGCTATGTCGCATTAGGGGCTATTTTTCCTACTACTTTGAAGTCGATGGAAACTGCGCCTCAAGGTATTCATCGATTAAAACTATATGCTGATTTACTTAAGGACTTTCCTTTAGTAGCAATCGGTGGCATCAATGAAGACAATATTTCAGAAGTCATTAAATCCTCAGTTGGGTCTGTTGCTTTAGTAAGAGCAGTTATTCAGGCTGAGAACTATTTACAAGCAATTGAAAAATTAAAAAATCAAATTTCATCAATTTGAGGGTATTGCTCATAAGCATGCCAAAGCGGACCTGATCCATTAGCAAGATTTAAAGAGGAAGCATGTTGTAAAGCATTTTGCACAAAATCAATAGCGACATCCACGGCTTCATAAAGCGAAAGCCCAGCACCTAAACCACAAGCAATTGCACTAGATAATGTACAACCTGTTCCATGCGTATTCTTTGTAATAATCTTTGGATGTTTAAAGGTATGTTGAATTATTTCACCACCTTCTTTATAAATTAAAACATCAACTAGTTGATCAGTATTTTCTAGATGACCACCTTTTAGTAATACTGCAGTTGGTCCATAAGCTAATAAATCTATAGCAGCTTGTTCCATTTGATCAACATTTTTTATCTCTCGATCTAAAAAAATACTCGCCTCATATAAATTAGGAGTAACAATATAAGAAAGAGGAAATAAGGATTCTAGAATAGTTTTTGCAGTTGATTTGTCTCCAAGATGCGCACCTGAAGTCGCTATCAATACAGGGTCTAATACAAGTGGTTGAAGTTGATATTTTTTAATTGCATTTGCAATGCAAAGAGCCATATCAGTACTACCTAACATCCCAACTTTGGTAGCATGAACTCCAAAATCCGCAACCACAGCGTGAATCTGAGTATCAACTGACTGCGAACTTAATGGCTCTATCCAATGAACACCAAGGGAGTTTTGTGATGTTACAGATGTAATAGCAGTCATGCCAAAAGCTCCAAAAGCTGACATTGTCTTTAAATCTGCTTGAATACCAGCGCCACCCCCACTGTCAGATCCAGCAATCGTCAAAATATGAGGAATTCGTTGTGGCATATTCATCTACCCTTCAGGTGTATTTGAAAAGTTAGCATTACAATAATTATCTGTAGTTTATTACTAAGGGACAATTAAATGCACCATTTTATGAAAAAAAATATCTATCAAATCATTTTATGCATTAGCTTTTGTTTTAATACCCTTTTGATTTCAAAAATATCTCATGCGCAAGAAAAGTGGCCTTCACGTCCTATAACAATGGTTGTCCCCTTCCCTCCAGGTGGGGTTGCTGACACAGTTGCTAGACCTGTTGCTGAAGCCATGAGTAGACAATTAGGACAACCAGTCATTATTGAAAACAAAGCTGGTGCAGGTGGTGGTGTAGGAATGGCTTATGTTGCAAAATCAAAACCAGATGGTTACACAATATTGATGACTTTATCTTCAATATCAATCATTCCTGAAGCAGACAAAATTCTAGGAAAAGATATTTCTTACCAAATCACACAATTTAAACCAATTGCTCGTTTTACTGCTGACCCAACTGTCCTTGTTGTCAAATCAGATAGTCCTTGGATGACCTATGATCAGTTTTTAGCCGATATGAAAAAGAATCCAGGGAAATATAATTTCGGATCATCTGGAAACTACGGCACTATGCACATTCCTATGGAAATGATTAAGTTAGCAGATCATTTTGAGATGAAGCATATTCCATATACAGGAGCTGGCCCAGCTATTATTGGTTTAATTGGTGGACAGGTAGATGCAATTGCAACTGGACCTGCATCTATAGTTCAACAGATTAAAGCGGGTAAAGTTCGAGCTTTAGCGCACTGGGGAGATAGTAAATTAGCTAGCCTTCCTGATGTTAAAAGCTTTAAAGACATGGGTAAAAAAGTAGAGTTTGCTCAATGGTCTGGCTTATTTGTTCCATCTGGCGTTTCTCAAGAAATCATTGATAAACTTCGTGATGCTGCAAAAAATGCAGCGAATGACGAAAAAGTTAAATCAGTTCTTGATGGTGCTGGATCTCCCATACAGTATTTAGATTCCGCAGCCTTCCAGACGTACTGGAACGCTGACGCAAAAAAAATGGCTGATGTCGTTAAAGCCATTGGCAAAGTTGAATAATAAAAATGTATCCGAGTATCTCCTCACTACCTGTTGAGTATGGATTTTTAGATCTCGGATCTGACTTTTCTTCCCTCGTTAATCCAACACCTTTGCCCAATCCAAGTTGGGTAATTACTTCAAAGGATCTTGCAAAAGATCTAGGATTAAATCCAGAATTTACACAAGATATTGAATCTCTCAATATACTTTCAGGAAATTTTGTACCAAATAATCTTAAAAGTTACTCAAGCGTCTATTCTGGGCATCAATTTGGTGTATGGGCCGGACAACTCGGCGATGGCAGAGCAATATCTTTTGGTCACTTGAATCATGATGATCAAAAATGGGAAATTCAACTGAAAGGTGCCGGGCCAACACCCTACTCAAGAATGGGAGATGGAAGAGCTGTTCTTCGTTCTTCTATACGTGAATTTTTATGTTCAGAAGCAATGTTCAATTTAGGCATACCTACAACAAGAGCATTGGCAATCACATCTTCCCCAAAGCAAGTTGTTAGGGAGACAGTAGAAACAGCTGCAGTTGTTACAAGAGTAGCTCCGTCCTTTATACGTTTTGGACATTTCGAGCATTTTGCTGCGTATGGACTACATGAGCAACTACAAAAACTTACTAATTACGTTATAAGCCAATTTTATCCAGACCTTCAAGATAAAGAAGAGCCATATCTAGCTTTATTTGAAGAGGTTCTAAATCGCTCTGCTAGGCTGGTCGCTAGTTGGCAATCTGTCGGTTTTTGTCATGGAGTTCTCAACACAGATAACATGTCTATCATTGGTTTGACTCTAGATTACGGACCATTTGGTTTCCTTGATCGTTTTGACTTAAATCATATTTGTAATCACACCGATTCTCAGGGTCGTTATTCATATGCTAACCAGCCGACAATTTTTTATTGGAATCTAGTGCGTCTTGCACAAGCAATGTTACCTATCATCGCTGAAAATGATAGTGATGAAGCAATGGAAATAGCCATCTCTAAAGTTAAACCGATCTTAGCAACATTTTCTGATACTTATTTAAACCAATATAGAAGATTGATGTCCCAAAAGTTAGGCTTCAATGGAACATTATCGAGTGAGATCCTAGATCTCCTTCAGGAACTCATAAAGATTCTTGATAACAACAGAGTTGATTACACTTTCTTTTTTAGAAATCTATCTAAAGCGATAGTCTATCCAGAAGATCCAACATTAAGAAATTTAATGTTAGATGTGCAAAACTACGATGCTTGGTTTGAAAAATATCATTCCTACTTAAAGACTACTAATACCTCTTTGTCCGACATTGCAACCCAAATGAATGCTGTAAATCCAAAGTTTATATTAAGACAACACCTTGCCCAAATCGCTATTTCTGAATCACAAAAAGGCGATCATTCATATTTAAATAAACTTTATCAATGTTTAAGTAATCCCTTTGAGGAGCAACCCGAATTTGAAGAGTTTGCTCAACTACCTCCGGACTGGGCTGAGCATTTAGAAGTATCATGTTCATCTTAAGGAGTTATTAACCATGGATGAAATAGAACTAGAAGACGATTTTGGCCCGAGTAAATCGGAAGTTAAAAGACAAATGTTGGCTCGACAACAGCTTGCAAAAACGCTTTCTGAGCTTAGTAGCGATGCTATTAAATCCTTACCCGTAGACGATAGACTCAAAGAAAAACTCCTAGAAACTGAAAAAATTAAAACTTTTGGCGCAATTAAGAGGCATACCCTATTTTTGGGGAAGCTGATGCGAGCCTATGACGAAGATGAAATAAATGCAATTAAAGATAGGCTTGATGCTATTCAAGGGGTAAATAAGGCCGAAATTGCTAAATTTCATTATCTTGAAAAGTTAAGAGATGAACTTCTTCTAAGTGATGATCGTCTAACATTATTCATTAAAGATCATCCACACATCGATGTTCAAGAACTAAGAACTCTTATTAGAAATGCTCGAAAAGAAAAAGAGCTTAATAAACCACCTAAATCTTTTCGAGAGATTTTTCAGTTATTGAAATCTTTAGAACTATAAATCTAGAAAAATATTATTTTCATTAACAACTATAGGTAATGAAATAAGTTTTGCACCTTTAGGACAAGGCCCTCTTAAGCACTCTCCTGTTGATGGTTGATAAACTGCATAATGTGTTGCACAAACAATATATTCATGGTTGATATCAAATACCTCACCAGGATTCCAATCTAATTCCATTGCAATATGTGCACATCGATTTAAGTATGCATAATATCGATTCTTAAATTGAATGATAAATGCCGGTAAATAATCATCCTCATCAGCATTTATTCCCGGAAATGCAGGAATATCTCCACATCGAACCTGAAAGCGATATGCTAGTCCACCTTCCTTTAAGTCATTCTTAGAGCAAATTAACTCTCCCCTTTTAATAATTGGGTCACTTGGGGGTGAAAAACTATTATTCATATAAAATATAAATTCAGGATTTTTATCAATTAACTTACAAAAAATACATATGACAAAACAAATTATCCCTTATCAACCTATTGATCTTCAAGAGCCAAAAGAAATCGTAGACGCAGTTCGCAATAGACGTGGAGGAACACTCTTGAATTTGGATAGAATGTTGCTCAATAGTCCTAACTTAACACGTGGTTGGAATGCCTTACTAAAAGAAGTTCGTGAAAATTTATCTTTAGATGCCCGTTATAAAGAAATTGGTATGTGTGGAGTTGCGATTCTAAATCGTGCCGAATATGAATTCTTTCATCATGCACCAGAACTTCTCAAAGCTGGAGGAACTCAACAACAAGTTGATGAGCTTCGTAAAATTGGTACTGAGGCATTCAATAAGTCCCTTTTTAATGCCATAGAGCAAGATGTTATAGATTTAACCTATGCAATGACCCGCGAAATTGAAGTTCCCGAAGAAATTATGGAACGACTTACTAAATCTTTAGGAAATCAAGCGACCGTAGAAATGGTCGCTGTTATTGCAACCTATAACATGGTTTCAAGATTTTTGATTGCCACAGGTATTGCCCCTGAAAGCACTAATCATTAATTAGCCATCCTTGTACAAAGTCAAAATCCACTCAGCGCTTGAAGAAGTTTCACGTGATGCTTGGAATGCTCTCATAACGCATCCCAACGCATCACCATTCATACAATATGATTACCTTCTTGCAATGGAAAAGAGTGGTAGTGCCTCAAAAAAAACAGGCTGGACTCCATGCCACTTTAGTGTTTGGGATCAAGAGCAGAAACTAGTAGCTGCTATGCCAATATATTTAAAGCATCACTCTTATGGCGAGTATGTTTTTGACTGGGCTTGGGCAAATGCTTATAAAGAGCATGGTCTTAGTTACTATCCAAAGTTATTAAGTGCAATTCCTTTTACCCCAGTAGGCGGTATGAGAATTATTGGTACTGACACTACTGCTTTTAATCTTTTATTACAAGCTGTGAAAGAATTCGCTAAAACTAATTCTTTCTCTAGTATTCATGTACTTTTTCCTCCTGATGCTGATGAAAAACTATTCCTTGAGCATGGATTTTTAAGACGTGAATCTGTTCAATTTCATTGGCAAAATGTATCTCTTGAACGACCAGGACAGTTATTAGATAGTTTTGAAGAGTTCTTATACACTCTAAATAAAAAAAGAAGAAATAATATTATTCGTGAACGAGCCTCAATTCTTGATTCTGGAATATATTTTGAGCATGTGCCAGGACAAAACATGTCCTCTGCAGACTGGGAATTCTTTTATGAATGCTATTCCAGTAACTACTTTAATCATGGTAATGCACCATATTTAAGTAAGGATTTTTTTCTTCAAATTGGTCAATCTATACCACTCAATATTCATCTTATATTCGCGAATTTAGGTGGTAATAGAATTGCAGCTTCCCTATTATTTCGTAATCGAATAGAAGGTAATGAGACAGTTTATGGAAGATATTGGGGGGCTATAGAGCATGTGAAAAACCTTCACTTTGAAACAGCTTACTATCAAAGCATAGAATTTTGTATCAAGGAACATGCAAGCGTATTTGAAGGTGGGGCTCAAGGAGAGCATAAGATTCATAGGGGATTAACCCCTGTGAATCTCTACTCAATGCATTATCTCTTTGATCCGCGTTTTTATGATGCTGTTCAAAATTTCCTTGAACGAGAGGGAATGTCAATGTATCAGTACATTAACGAACTTTCAGAACACAACCCAGTAAAACAAAATCTTTAACGATTAGTTTTTATGGACATTCTCAGAAATGTAATCAAAGATTAACTTTTCTACTTCGTACAAATTACTTGGATTTTGGCTTCTAATAAAAGCTTCGCACTCACTTTTACTTCCAAACTGATCAAAAGCATTAGCGATAATTTTGATAAATTTACTCATCTCGACTTCCTTATTAGGGTTTACACCTAAGTATTATTACCTAAATAAAAAAATCTTGCAGAAAGTACTTTTAAATCAATAAAGATTTAAAAAATATTGTTAATAAGTAATTGATTTATAAAGATGATTTAAGCAAACGGCTATTTTTAGGTAGGTTTGCAGCTAGAAATTCCATTTGATCCGCCAAAATATTACGCCCTTTAAGGATCATATCTTCATACAAACTAGGTATATAAGGTGCGTAAATAAGAGACATACCAGCATTTTCAGGTGATCTATTGCCTTTTTTCTGATTACACTCTCTACAAGAAATCACAAGGTTCATCCAAGAATAATCTCCACCCTTGCTTGCCGGAGTTATGTGCTCGGCCTCGGCTTCACCCTCAGATATTTTATGAGCACAATAAGCACAAACTCCTTGGTCACGACGGTATAACTTACTTTTCGTAATAGCTGGAGTAACTTCAAATAAATTGATACGGGAAGACCCCTTTGTGGCAATAATAGAGTGGAGTTCAATAATTGATTGCTTACCAGATTGACGGGAAATGCCTCCCCTCATCACCGCAATTGGCTTTCCTAGAGTCCAAGCAATACTTCCTTCTGCATAGTGCTTGGTGGCTTCCTCAGCATTCACCCAACTTTGAGGTATACCACCAACGTCTAGCTTCAATATATGGAGCACGTTTCCCTCAATTTCATTACACAAATTGAATTCAAAAACTACAACTACATATTAATCAAAATTGTGTGACATTGCATTAAAGATTTAAACGTGTAGCAAATTATCTACCGCCAATTTTGAGTTCTTTAAAAACACTTTGATGTTCTCTTGGTAAACATCTCCAATATTGCTCAACAGCCTCAACTTGTCCGCCAAGTTTAGCCGCAGCCTCCCAACCCCAGCGTGGTTTATATAGAAAGGCTCTTGCAAAAGCAATAAGGTCAGCTTGACCTTTAGCTACGATTTCTTCTGCCTGATCAGGATCAGTTATTAGACCAACAGCAATCGTTGGTAATCCTGTTTTTTCTTTCACTAATTGAGCAAATGGAACTTGATAACCAGGTCCCACAGGGATCTTTTGGCCTGATGCAACACCACCACTAGAAACGTGAATGTAGGAAATTTGAGATTCTTTCAGACGATTTGCAAACTCAACAGTTTCCACTGGTGTGAAACCATTCTCGACCCAGTCAGAGGCTGAAACACGCATACCTAGTACACCATCATATACTGCTCTAACAGCCGCAGTAACCTCGAGAGGGAAACGCATTCTATTCTCTAAAGAACCACCATACTCGTCTGTGCGTTGATTTGCGACAGGTGATAAGAATTGATGCAGTAAGTAGCCGTGTGCGCCATGTAACTCTATAAAATCGATTCCAGATCGTTTAGCTCTAATAGCGGCTTGAGCAAAGTCATTTTTAATTGCTTCAAGGCCCTCTTTATCTAAGGCAACTGGTGGATGCTCGTGAGACAAATGTGGAATATTAGAAGGCCCAACTGTTTGCCAACCAGTAGGCTCATTAGGGGGAATAGATGCGCCACCTTGGGATGGAATATGACTAGAAGCTTTTCTGCCTGCATGCGCAAGCTGAACACCAACTAAAGTCTTTGGAGATAAAGCTCTTGCCCTTTTTAAATTATCGGAGAACGCTTGTTCACATGCATCATTCCATAGACCTAAACAGCGCGGCGTAATTCTTCCAATATCTGTTACAGCAGTAGCTTCAATGATAAAAGCAGCAGCTCCGCTATTCATTAAATTAGTCCAATGCGTCAAATGCCAATCATTTGCTACACCATCATTTGCAGAGTATTGGCACATGGGTGCAACTATCATACGGTTTGCTAAAGTTAGCTCACCAGAAGGAGAAGGAAGATTAAATGGTGTAAAAAGTTGGCTCATATTTAATATTTTTTCTGTTATGTAATGTTTGTGAATATTTATTGTATATCGAAGATTTAAAACTCTCATGCAATCTCTATAAAAACAATATAGAATGAATTATGAGATTAAAACTACCTACCATTCCAAGTTCTGAAATAACGCCTGAAAACGTTTTTTATAAAAGACGCGAGTTAATACACTTAGCTGCTGGAGGCGCATTTGGTTTAGGTATGAGTTCCTGGTTTACCAGAGATGCTTTCGCGCAATCAAGCAATAAGCTTTCGGTAACTGCCAACACAACTTATACGGTGATGGAAAAGCAAACATCCTTCCAAGATGTCACGAGTTATAACAATTTTTATGAGTTTGGGACAGACAAGTCAGACCCAGCCTCTTATGCTTCAAGCCTCATCACCAGCCCATGGAAAATTAGTGTTGAAGGTTTGGTATCCAAGCCGCGTGTGTTTGATATCGAGGATTTGTTAAAGTTGATGCCCTTAGAAGAGCGCGTCTATCGTATGCGTTGTGTTGAGGGTTGGTCAATGGTCATCCCATGGGTTGGATATTCCCTGAGTAACTTGCTTAAATTAGTAGCCCCATTAGGATCAGCCAAATACGTAGAATTTGTTTCTTTGGCTGATAAAAAACAAATGCGCGGGGTTAATAGTGAAGTACTGCATTGGCCTTACGTAGAAGGCTTAAGACTAGATGAAGCCTACCATCCCCTAACTTTGCTTACATTAGGGCTTTATGGCCAAACCCTTCCAAAACAAAATGGTGCCCCAGTCCGAATAGTTACCCCGTGGAAATATGGTTTTAAAAGTGCAAAATCGATTGTAAAAATCAGACTAGTTGAAAAACAACCCGCAACCAGTTGGAACCTTGCCAACTCAGCAGAATATGGCTTTTATTCAAATGTAAATCCAGAGGTGGATCACCCAAGATGGTCACAGGCAACTGAGCGTCGGTTAAATGATGATAAGGGTTTCTTTGCCCCCAAAATAAAGACCTTAAAATTTAATGGTTATGGCGATCAAGTCGCCTCTTTATATGCAGGAATGGACCTTAAAAAATATTATTGATCGATTTGGAAAGCCTTTTGTTTTCTTACTTTCCATATCGCCCCTCATTCGATTAATATGGTTCGGTGTAAATAATCAATTAAGCGCTAACCCCATTGAGTTCATCACTAGGTTTACTGGAACATGGGCTATCGTTTTTCTTTGTTTAACCCTAACCATAACGCCATTAAGGGTAACAACAGGTTGGAATACTCTAATTAAATATCGAAGAATGCTGGGCTTATTTTGCTTTTTCTATGCCTTCTTACATTTTTCAACTTGGCTATTCTTAGATCAACAACTCGACTTCTCGGCTATATACCAAGATTTTTATAAACGTACTTTCATTACCCTTGGGCTTGCGGGTTTCATTCTTTTAATACCTCTAGCAATAACATCCACTAAATCCCTTCAAAGAAAACTTGGCCGTTCATGGGCTAAGCTTCATTCTTTAATCTATCTTATAGCCATACTCGTAATACTCCACTACTATGTTCATAAGGCGGCAAAAAATAATTTTGGTGAAGTAATTATTTATATCATCATCCTTGGAGCACTTCTAGCTTGGAGAATTGGAAGATGGTCCATTAGGAAACATGCTCAAAGAAACACAGCCTGACTTTCTCAAAATTTAAGACCACAATTTAATTAGGTATTAAAATGATTTCATATATATGACATCATTTTTACCACCATACATCCCCCTATCAAGAAGTGTTCTCAATCTTCAAGAAAAGGGATTCGCCCTCCTCCATCGAGATGACTTTTTCTCATTAAGTGAGCATTCTGAATACGATTGGGGTAATTTAGCCCAATCTTGGAAACATCTAACTGAAGATAAATATCTCAAAGATGGTGGAAAGTACAGAAAACGTAAACACGCCAGTGTTGTTGTTACAGATAAGTCTATCGTTGTCCCCCCGTATCGTCCTCATTTTCAACCAATTTCGTATAACGCACTTCACGGTGGGATGAATAGAGTCTTTGAGCCTTGCGACGATGCTTTTTTAAAACATCCCGCAATGTATGACTTTATGATTCAGTTGGGGGATTTATTTACCCAAGTTTTAACAAAATCGAATCCTACTCTTACGCCTTGGTTTGTTGAAGTTCACCAATTTAGAATAGACACTGCTCATGGAATAGGTCGACCTACACCTGAGGGTGCTCATCGAGACGGAGTTAACTTCGTTGCGGTCCTATTAGTGGACCGTCGTGAAGTTTCTGGTGGTGAATCCAGAGTGTTCGACGCACATGGTCCCCAAGGTCAAAGATTTACACTAGATACTCCGTGGTCTTTACTTCTTTTAGATGACACAAAAGTATTGCATGAAACAACTCCTATTCAACCATTTGATAGAAGTCATCCTGAAAAATCATGGCGTGACACATTAGTGTTAACCTATCGCCAAGAAGGTTTTTTGGAAGCTAACTCATAGAATGTTTTACCAGTCGACGCCTTGGATGAGGTACTCAGCAGTATTATTGTTTTTAGTAACCGTCATTCACTTTGTATTCGGATTTATATTAGGTTTATCCGTTGATGAAGCGCATTACGCTCTTTATGCATTGCACCCAGAATTGAGCTATTTTGATCATCCTCCTTTAGTGGGTTGGTTGCAAATATTACCAGTTAAATTAAATTGGACAGACGGCTGGCTTCGCTTAGTTCCAGAGCTCATTTGGTTAATTAGTATTTATTTAAACATATTAATCTGCCTTACGATTTGCAAGTCTCAAAGATATTCAATGGGTTTTAGCACAAGAAAACCCATCATTTTCTGGACAATCTGTTTAAGTTGTTTATCACCTATTCTGCATGTTCTTGCAGTTGCTTTATTACCAGACACCATCTTACTTGTCATGGTACCAGCCATGATATTGCTTACCCTTTTATTAAATCAAGAACTTAAAGAACGTCATCCGCGAGATCTCATACACTGGATAGGTCTGGGAATAATACTTGGGCTTTCAGGACTCAGTAAATATACGAGTATATTTTTTGCAGTTTGTATTCCGATCTGTCTTATTTCATGGCATGGGGTCAAAATATTTCGTCGTCCAGGACTATATATAGCCTTGATCATTGCACTAATCTTGATTACACCAGTTATTTATTGGAACTATCAACATGATTGGATTTCATTTAAATACCAAATAGGACATGGCACTGGGGGTGAATGGAAATTTAAAAAAGTTTTTGTTTTTTTACTCAATCAAATAGTTTCATATGGACTTTTAATACCTATTGGACTGATCTGGTTTTTAAAAAATCGTGAGGATGACAATAGGCTTATATTAAGTTTCTTTATTGTTCCACTCATTTTATTTGCATATTTTTCTGGTAGCGGTGGAAGCCTCCCTCATTGGACCGCCCCTGCTTGGATTTCTCTGATCCCTTTTGCAGGAATTGGTATTGCGAATGCTTTCGAGGCTCACAAAAAGCTATTAATTCGTTGCTTTATTGCGATTCAATTTTTCATATGTTCTCTTGGCTTTGTCCTTCTTTTTTGTGGAGGTTTGCCTGGTGTATCAATGGATCAAGATTTAGGAAAAAAGAATCCTATCGCAGACTTATTCGGATGGGATGATGCTGGCAAAAAAATACTTCAAATTTCAAACGAATATCAAGTTAAAAATCTTGTCGTTCAAAATTGGACAATGGCAAGCCGATTAGCTTGGTATGCAAAGCCCTTGAATGTTTATGTCTTAGACGATCGCTTTGATCAATTTGATCTATGGTTTGGAAAACTTGAAATTGGAAGTGATGCAATATTGTTAGATTGGTCACAAATGTCATTTACAAGGCCGGTTTCAGATGAGGGTTTTGAATCTTGCCATTTAATTCAGAATCAAAAGGTTCAACGTCTTGATAGGGATATTGCTCAATTTGACTTTTACTTATGTAAAAATTGGCAAGGTCATTCAACACCTCAAAGAACCCCCTAATTTTTATGTCTGAAAACTCCACAATGACGAATTCTCAAAATGGCTTTTGGAGCCAATATGGTCTTTGGATTCGTTTAATCATTTCAATATTACTTTTAACAAGGGCTTTTCAATCCATTGATTGGATGAAAATAAAACAAGCACTACCTTCTATTGCTTATGAGTGGATTTTTGTTTCATTATTTTTATTATGGATTAGTAACGCACTCTCTGGACTTAGATGGGGACAGATTATGCATCATGCGGGATTTATTAAAAATAATCTTGCATATATAAGACTCTATTTTGCGGGTGGACTTATCAATCAGGGTCTTCCAACCACATTAGGTGGAGATAGTTATAGAGCTATTTCTGCCTATAAAATGCTTCAAAAATCTACCAATGAAGTTAATTTACCAATGAGTTTTCTTGGGGTTTTACTTGACCGATCACTGGGTTTTGCCGGAAATAGTATATTAGGCGCAATTGGACTATATTTGGGTGGTTCAGTGCTAGGAGCATGGGTACCAAACTTAGGTCTAGTTTTAATTATTGGTATGTTGCTAGGAGCATTATTGATTGCAGCTTGTCTGCGAATAGAGTTTTCGCAGAAAATTTATATAAGCCTCATGGCTCGGATCAAAATGCAAAATGCTTTCCCTCCAACAAAAGTTGCCTGGGGATTTCCAAATATTTGGTGGCAAATCGTTTTAGCCACGGGCATACATTTCTTGACATTGGCTGCCTATTGGGCTTGTTTAAAAGCTTGCCATGTTGAAGCCCCAATAGAAGCTCTTCTGATAAGTATTCCAGCTATTGGAGTATTAATGCTTGTACCTATCAGCATATCAGGATGGGGGCTTAGAGAAACCTCTTTAGCCAGCATGATGGCTCTTTGGGGTTTAGACCCAAGCTTAATTATTTTAAGTTCATTGTTGTATGGAATCACAATCTTGATTACTTTTTTACCAGGTCTACCCAGAATCATTCAAAAGGGCTAACTGACCTGTCATAATATAGCTTATGACAATACGTGTAGACACGATGCGACGCATCGATCATCTTGCAGGTGTGCCTCTGTGCGCAATACTTACCCCAATCGTTTATTTATACGATTTGATACGAGGTCTTTTTCAAAAGCCTTTGCCACAACCAAAACGCATCTTATTTATTGAGCTCTCCGAAATGGGTAGCGCAATTCTAGTAGATCCTGCCATGCGAGATGCAATTAAACGTGGGGCTGAAATATATTTTTTAATTTTCAAAAGTAACCAAGCAAGTCTTGAGCTTTTACAAACAGTTCCTAAAGCACGCATCTTAACGATTGATGCTAGTGGCTTATTTAATTTGATTTCAAGTACTTTTACAACCCTTATCAAAATCCACCGCATTAAGATCGACACAGTTATTGATTTAGAACTTTTTTCAAGATTTACTGCCCTACTAACTGGTTGTTCAGGCGCCTCAAGAAGAATTGGCTACCACATATTTCATGGAGAGGGCTTATGGCGCGGCAACATGTTAACCCATAAAGTTCACTATAACCCACATATACATATAGCAAAAAATTTCCTCTCCCTTGTTCATGCTGCATATTCAAATCAAGATGAAGTGCCCTATAGCAAGATTGCATTTCATGATCAAGATATACAATTAACTCAAGCAACTGTATCTGATACTCAAAAGCAAGAAATTGCACTAAGAATACAAAATTTAATTAAGGATAGTAAGGATCATCTACCCTCTCAAATTATCTTAATTAATCCTAATGCTAGTGATTTATTACCCCAAAGACGTTGGGCACCAAATCGCTTTGCGGAACTTATCCAAGCAGCTGCAAAGGAATGGCCGGAAGCTATTTTTTTGGTAACTGGATCTCCAGAAGAAAAAGCTTATGCTGAAAATGTTATAAAAATGGCTAATGTTCCTCAAGCATATAACTTTGCAGGAATGGTTAAATTTAATGAATTACCTGCTCTTTATCATCTTGGAAGTGTGATGGTCACCAATGACTCTGGACCAGGTCATTTTTCCTCAGTAACGCCATTACCTACAGTTGTATTATTTGGTCCAGAAACACCAGCTTTATATGGATCACTTGGAAAATCAATTCCTATATTCGCAGGACTGTCTTGTTCGCCTTGTGTATCTGCGGCAAATCATAGAAAAACCCCTTGCTCCAATAATGTTTGCATGCAGGCTATTACTGTAGATCAAGTTATTGGTGCTATGAAAAAATGGTTACAAGCTTAATCGACCATGAGACAAAATGAGGCGGACTCTTTCCCCAAATGGGCCTACACCCTAGCTTTATTTCCATTATTGGTTTTTATATTTGATATAACTCATTCTCAAGATCAAGAATGGTTTTTGAAAATCAATCATTTAGCAAATATTTTTCCAGATATTCTTTGGACTAACTTATCACTATTAGGAAATGGTTGGTCATTGTTTGCAATTACTTTTCCATTAATCTTGCTTGCAAGAAAGCAACTATACGCTGGAATTATTTCTGGAATTTTTACTGGAATCTTATCAAATCTTTGCAAATCTTTTTTCCAAACAGATCGGCCAGCTGGAGTCATTGATCCTCAGTTATTCCATATTATTGAAAACCCTTTGCTTCATAACGCTATGCCATCAGGACATACGATGACAGCTTTTAGTGTAGCTACTGCCATCTTTTTTACAATAAATTCAAATAAAAGAACGAAGTATGTTTTTTTATTCTTATTAGCTACCGCTACAGGTGTTTCCAGAATAGCTGTTGGTGCTCATTGGCCTGAGGACGTTTTAGTTGGCTCGGCTTTGGGAATATTATCGGGATTAATTGCAGCTCAAATTACACAATCCATCCCATCCGCATATTTAGAACTTAATAAGTGGCCAATATATTTCATTATTTTAGGAAGCTTCATTAGCTTTTATTTATTGACAATGGATAAGATTGATTTTCACCTCAACCAAACCAGTCAATACATTCTAGCTGGAATTATTTTTGTAACTTGGATTAGGTTAATCCCCTCGCTAAAACAGGCAAAGCAAAACTAATTATGTTTAGTTATCGACACGGCTTTCACGCTGGTAATCATGCAGATGTTCTTAAACATATTACCTTGCTGAATTCATTAAGACTTCTTCATAAAAAAGAAACGCCACTCATGTTAATTGATACACATGCTGGTGCTGGTTTGTATTCATTGAATGAAAGGTTTGCAACCACGAGTTTAGAATCAAATGAAGGAGTTCTTCAGCTTTTTAAAGCCCAATCAAGCTTTCCCTTAAGTCTTGGAATCCAAGAATATTTAAAAACAATTCAACACCTTCAAAGAAACGTGGAACAAATAGAAACTTATCCTGGTTCACCATATCTAATGTGGCAACACCTAAGATCCAAGGATAAACTTCGTTTAATGGAATTACATCCAACAGAATTCCCTATCTTGAATGATCTATTTTCTGACCTTCATGATAAAAAGCAAGATATACAAGTCTTGATGAAAGATGGATTCGCGCAATTAAAAGCATTTCTTCCACCTCCTTCAAGAAGAGGATTGATATTAATCGACCCATCCTATGAAGACAAAAATGATTATTTTCGAGTGATTCAATCCCTTGGGGAAGCTGTGCAACGTTTTGCAAATGGTGTCTATTTAATTTGGTACCCAATACTCGCGCGCATTGAAGCACATGATTTCCCAACAAAACTCAAGAAGTTTTGCTTAGAAAAAAATTTACCATGGCTTCAAGCAGAACTGAGAATAAAAAGTCCTCAAGAAACCGGATTATCGGCAAGTGGTATGTGGATCATTAATCCACCTTGGCAATTAAAAGAACAGCTTGAAGAGGATTTACCTATCCTAAAACAGATTCTTGCAACAGATGATGAAGCTAAATACTTAATCGATCATCAAGAATAACTATTCAAGGTCATATTTGAACGGATTGAAATCCGTGTTTTTATCAAAATGATCCTCGTGTTCAACACGCTTTAAAAATCCAACAATCTTGTAAGTTAGAGGGACCGCCAAAATCTCCCATGAGGTTTTCAAAATATATTGCACGATCGCAACTTCGATAACTTGCTCTAAAGGCCAAATGCCATAAAAAGCTAAAAAATAAAATAAAGCTGAATCAACAAGTTGCCCAACAGCAGTTGAAGCAATCACTCTTAGCCATAGATACTTCCCACCAGACTGAACCTTCATCTTTGCAAGTACATAGGCATTAATTAAACTACCACTCCAAAATGCTGCTATGGATCCAAAAACTATACGCCATGTATTGCCAAAAACCGATTCTAAACCCTCTTGTAAATGCTGGTTATAGTCTCCAGGAGCAGGAGTTAAATTGATGACAATTTGCGACATAATGACTGCAAATAATAAAGCTCCAAAGCCACACCAAACTGCTCGGCGGTCATAAGCATAGCCATACACTTCTGTAAAAATGTTGCCAAAAGCATAAGAAATAGGGAAAAATAGTACACCTGCTCCGAATACAACATTTCCAAATATAGGTAACTGAACCTGAGCTGCTTTGCCTGCACCGATGAGATTGGAACAGAGCAAAACGGTTACAAATCCCGCGAGCATGAAGTCATAATATTTATATGACCGTTGAGGTGTTTGAAGGTTTGATCGATTATTCACGATAGTCTATAAGTAAAATTGTGAATTTTAGTCTAAACTACTTTAAATATAAATGTTTAACAAATTTTAAAATTAATAAATATATGAGCCAAAAAACTCCATTTCAGTGGGACGATCCTTTACTACTTCAATCACAATTGAGCACCGACGAAAAAATGGTGCAAGATGCAGCTCATCAATATGCACAAACTCGTCTTGCCCCAAGAATATTAGAATCATTTCGTGAAGAAAAAACAGATATTGCAATCTTTCAAGAAATGGGAGAACTAGGCTTACTAGGATTAACACTTCCAGCACAGTATGGTGGTTCAGATATGAACTATGTCTGCTACGGACTAGTCGCAAGAGAGATCGAACGTGTCGATTCAGGCTACCGTTCAATGATGAGCGTCCAATCCTCATTGGTGATGCTACCCATATTTGAGTTTGGTAGCGAAGAACAAAAACAAAAATATTTACCTGGTTTAGCTAGCGGTAAGTTAATTGGTTGTTTTGGTTTAACGGAACCCAATCATGGTTCCGATCCTGGGAGTATGGTAACCCGGGCAAAATCCGTACCAGGTGGATTTAGTTTATCTGGATCCAAAACTTGGATTTCAAATTCACCATTTGCAGATGTATTCGTTATTTGGGCAAAAAATGATGACGGTATCATTAAAGGCTATATCCTAGAAAAAGGTATGAAAGGCTTATCTGCACCTAAGATTAAAGGAAAAATGGGGCTTCGTGCTTCAACTACAGGTGAAGTAGTAATGGATGAAGTATTTGTTCCAACAGAAAATGAATTACCTAATGTTCAAGGTCTCAAAGGACCATTTACTTGCCTAAATTCTGCACGATATGGCATTGCTTGGGGTGCAATGGGCGCTGCTGAGTTTTGTTGGCATGCAGCTAGACAATACACACTTGACCGAACACAATTTGGTCGCCCCTTAGCTTCTAATCAATTGATCCAGAAGAAGCTGGCTGATATGCAAACAGAAATTACTTTAGCCCTGCAAGCATGTTTACGTTTAGGTCGTATGAAGGATGAAGGAATTGCAAGTCCAGAAATTACTTCAATATTAAAACGTAACTCTTGTGGAAAAGCTTTAGATATCGCTCGCATGGCACGCGATATGCACGGTGGCAATGGCATATCAGATGAGTATGGCGTTATACGTCATCTTCTGAATCTAGAAGTGGTCAACACCTATGAGGGCACGCATGATGTTCATGCCCTTATACTGGGAAGAGCAATTACTGGCATATCAGCTTTTTAAATCAAGGTCTTTTTTCTTTGATCTTGCATCATTGCAAGTAATGCTCTAACAGACTCAAGCAATGGAATACTCACTTTTTCTCGGTGAGCTGCAGCTATGGTGTTATCCAAAATAGCCTCAATCTCTAAGTCTTGCTTTTTCTCCCAATCTATAGCCATACTGGTTTTATAAGCTGGTGCGTTATAAGTTAATTGAATATAGTGCTCAGGTAAATGCTCAGGAATTGGGTTACCTGTTGCACTCGCAATTTCCATAATTTCATTCATGATTCTACGGATCAGTAACTCCCCCCCTGGGGAACCAAGAATACCGAGAGTGTCAATCACACCACCCAAAACTGAAACAGGATTAAAAGCAGCATTCCATAAAACTTTTTGCCATCTGCCTTGTGTAATATTTTCATTGAGCACAACTGGAACACCACCCTCTTCAAACAAAGCGGCTAAAGCTCGACACTCATTACTAACTTCCATTGGGTAATTACCCATTGTTAGTTCACCATAAGCGTAATGTTCAATCAATCCTGGTGCAATCCGACTAACTTGAATAAAAGCTAAACAACTAATGATTTGATTATCTGGAAATGCTTGATGGATTTCCTCCTCGATTTCAACACCATTCTCGATCAAAACTATAACGGTATTGGGTCCAACAGCGGGAGACATTAACTCAACACGATTTAAACCTTTGATGACCTTTAAAGAGACGATCAAATAATCAGGATACTTTCCTTGATAGTAATGACAAGATGGCATTACATCATGCGCAACAAAGTGACTTTCTCCAAGAGTTTCACTAATAATTTTGTAACCTTGAGTTTTTAAAAGTGCATATTCTGAACGAGCCACTAATGTTACATGAGCCATAGCTTTGGATAATGCGTTCCCATAAAAGCCACCAATTGCGCCGGCACCAAGGATTAAAACGCGTGGAGTATCACTAGGACTTAACATGAGTATAAAATATTTGTAAATATAAATTTTAAATAACTATCATAAACGTTTATCAAACTATTGGAGCAAGCTTCATGAATGCTATTGAGAGAGTTTCTGGAATGCAGGAAAGCCAACAAAAAATTGGCTCAACAAATGGTCCAAAAATGCCAAGTCCTCCAGTCTTTGGTAACGTGCAAGAAGAACGAATTCATCGTAAACAACGTCTTGCTGCAGGCTTTCGTTTATTTTCTAAGATGGGCTTTGATGAAGGAATAGCGGGACATATTACTGCCAGAGATCCAGAATTTCCAGATACTTTTTGGGTAAATCCTTTTGGTGTTCATTTTAGTCAAGTCAGTGTTTCTAATCTCATTAGAGTTGACCATCATGGAAATGTGATTGAGGGCAATTACCCTGTCAATGCTGCAGCTTTTGCAATTCATTCGCAAATCCATCATTTTCGTCCTGATGTTGTTGCAGCTGCACATACACACTCACCGCAGGGAAGAGCTTTCTCGACATTAGGGATTAGCTTAGAAACCCTCACTCAAGATGCTTGTGCTTTTTATAATGACCATGCACTTTATCCTGACTATGGCGGAGTTGTTGTAGAGATATACGAAGGCGTAAGAGTTTCAAAGGCCCTTGGTCAATATAAGGCGGCTATACTTCAGAATCACGGTCTTTTAACTGTTGGAGATACAGTGGATGCCGCAGTTTGGTGGTACATCTCTATGGAGCGCTGCTGCCAAGTTCAACTAACAGCAATGGCTAGCGGTATAAAACCCATTCCTATCAAACAGGAATCTGCAGAGCAAGCGTACTCAATCGTTGGATCAAGTTACGCTGGTTGGTTTTCTTTTCAACCACTCTATGCAAGAATAATCAAAGAACAACCAGATCTGCTCGATTAAATTTCGATCTTAGCACCAAGCTCTACAACACGATTAGTTGGAATTTGAAAGAAATCAGCAGGCTTTGCTGAGTTCTGAAACATCCAAGCAAAAAGCTTTTCGCGCCATAATGCCATTCCTGGAATTGCTGAAGGAATTACAGTATCTCTCGCAAGGAAGAAGGATGTATCCATCATGTCGCATTCGATATTAAATTCTTTTCCAATTAAGGCCATAATATCAATAACGTCAGGAGTTTCTTTAAATCCATACATTGCCCTAACTAGATACATTCCATCACCCAAATCTTTAAATGTAAGACGATCGCTATCCTCTACATAAGGGACGTCCCAAACACTAATCTTTAAGAAAATTACCCGCTCATGCAAAATGCGGTTATGTTTTAGGTTATGCAACATTGCAACCGGAACATAGTCAACGTGAGCTGTCAGAAATACCGCTGTTCCCTCAACCCTGTGAGGTGGATGAGCTTGTAATGACTTAACAAAACTCTCAAGTGGAATACCATTTTGCACAGCTTTCTCTCGCAAAATTCTTCTTCCCTGGAACCAAGTCATTAACAATAAGAAACAAACTGCACCAAGCAAAAGCGGGAACCAGCCACCCTCTGCTATCTTTAATAAATTGGCAACCAAGAAGGATAAGTCAACCACTAAAAATGAAGCTATCACCAAAAATATAAATACAGGATTCCATTTCCAAACGAAACTCATCACAATTGCTGCAAGTATTGTTGTAATGATCATTGTTGTTGTAACGGCTATACCGTAAGCTGCAGCTAGATTTCCAGAATTTTTAAAAGCTAATACAACGGCAACAACGACGACCATGAGGAACCAATTAATGGTTGGCATATAAATCTGACCAATTTCTTTATCTGAGGTGTAAGAAATTTTCATTTTTGGAACGAATCCCAATAAGATAGCTTGGGAAGTCATGGAGTAAGCACCAGAGATAACTGCTTGAGAAGCTATCACTGTAGCAATAGTGGCAAGAATAACTAAAGGTAATGTAAATGCTTCAGGAACCATCAAAAAGAAAGGGTTCTCGATAGCTGATGGATTGCCAATCAACATTGCACCTTGACCAAAATAATTAAGTAGTAGCGCTGGCATTGCCACAAAAAACCAAGCTAAACGAATTGGTTTAGCTCCGAAATGCCCCATATCAGCATACAAGGCTTCTGCACCTGTTAATACAAGAAATACGGCACCAAGAACAATAAAAGCTTGAACTGAGTGTTCTAAGAGAAACTCAATAGCGTAGATTGGACGAATTGCAGTGAGAACGTGTGGATTATCTAAAATATTGTATACACCCATAGCCCCTAATACAAAAAACCAAACCAACATAATGGGACCAAATAAACTGCCGACGATATGTGTGCCAGTTCGCTGAATAATGAACAATACAATAATAATTACTAAGGTAATTGGAATCACATAACGGGTAAATTGAGGAGATACAATTTCTAGCCCTTCTACTGCAGAAAGTACAGAGATTGCTGGTGTAATAACAGCGTCTCCATAGAACATACAAGCCCCAAAAACACCAAGCATGATGATAATCATTGAGCGTTTTGAATTCTGTGGAACAGTTCTAAGAGCCAATGCCATGAGTGCCAATATTCCACCCTCGCCATTATTACTAGCTCGCATCACAAACAAAACATACTTCAGGGACACCACGATTAGAAAGGCCCAAAAGACCATTGATAGAACACCGAATACGCTATCTTGTGAAAAAGGTATGCCGTGGTCTGGACTAAAACATTCCTTCAAAGCGTATAAAGGACTTGTTCCTATATCACCAAACACAACTCCAGTCGCAGCAAGGGTCAATCCAACTAAATTACCTTTGTGATCATGCGAGTTACTATGCAAAGTGATCGGGCGCAGAATCTTTGATTCAGAAAACTCTGGATTACTTAGAGACATAATTCACCATTGAGATGTTAAGTAGTGACATTGTAATACTGAAAATTGTTAAAAAATCACTTACCCGAGCCAAACTCCCATTCCTTGTGCATTTAACTCAATGTCGGTGCTTAACAATTGCTCTATTTTTGTATCAGTTAACTCACATCCATGATCTCTAAGCTCTTGAATATAAAGATTTAATAAGCCATTTTTTAACAGTTCATGGCGATTATTTGCTTGGGCAACTGATTTCCCAAGACTCTCTACTTTAGTAAGCATTTCTGTCATCTTCTGATACAAACGAGTAACCCCAGTGACTTTACTAAAATGTGTCGGATATAAACACTCTGGCTTAAGTGCCATAATGCGCTTCAAAGAAATGCGTAAAGCTTTAGGATCAAACTGTATAGGGGTTGTGGTAGGGATAATAAAGTGTCCCTTATCGGTGTCGAACTCACGATATGAGAGTCCAAATGTATCACCTGTAAATGCGCCATGACTCAGTTGGTCCCAAATGGTAATGTGGTGTTTAGCATGCCCCGGAGTATCTATACAGGTTAGAATCCTTCCTGCAAGATTAATCATAAGTCCATCAGAAGCTTCTATAACACGATGAGCTTCAATAGGTACTAGTTGTCCATAATCCTTTTGTACAACTTCCTCACCGTAAACAGCTACAGCTCCAGCACGTAATTGAGTAGGATCAATCATATGTCGTGCCCCCCTAGGGTGCACTACTAACTTAGCATTTGGACAAGCTTGCATTAGGCTTCCAGCACCGCCAGCATGATCAAGATGAACATGGGTCAGTAAAATATAATCAACCTCTTCTGGCTTGCACTCCAGATCAGATAAGGTTGCTAGAATTCGAGGTACGGAATAATTAGTTCCTGTGTCTATAATCGCAATTCGCTCGCTAGACGGCGCTCTTTGGGTAACTATGTAACATGCATCAAATTGTGATCTTATAAAACCAGTATCAACCGCATAAACTCCATCACCTAGATCATCTGCATATCGAAAAGAATAATTTGGCATTTATATACTTTATTACTAAATTGTTTTGAAATATGAACTATCTTCCAACTGAATTATTAAAACTCTATACTTAAGCTATGAAAAAATCTGTCTTGTTACTTCTAGAAAAAAATGGTCTCAATGCACTCATTGATTGGGTAGATCTAATATTTGTGCTCATTGAAGTCTCTGTCGTTATTTTAGTAGCTTGGGTTGTTATCAGTATTATAAGAAAAATAATATCTGGTATCGAAGACAGAGTAGCTAGCAGAGCCAGTGGCGACGATATTAAACGTATTAAAACTTTATCTAGAGTTCTGAGATATATAGCTACGGTAATCGTTGTTGTCCTCACGGTCATGTCAGTTTTGGCAGGGTTTGGAGTATCAGTTGCACCATTTTTAGCAACAGCCGGTGTTGCTGGCTTGGCAGTTGGATTCGGCGCTCAGAGTCTTGTAAAAGATTATTTCACGGGGTTCGTAATGTTGATTGAAGACCAAATTAGACAAGGTGATATTGTTGAAATTGCCGGCAAGGTTGGTACTGTTGAAGAAGTTACGCTGAGGTATATACGTCTTCGAGATTATGAAGGCGTTGTCCATTTTGTCCCTAACAGTGTTATCACTGTTGTTACTAATAGAACGCGGAGCTATGCATATTCCGTAATGGATATCAGCGTTTCTTATAAAGAAGATGTTTCAAGAGTTTGTGAGGTTCTCAAACAAATTGCAAATGAAATGCGCCAAGATCCTGAACTTAAAGAAAATATCCTCGAAGACATTGAAATTGCTGGATTAGAAAGGTTTGCTGACTCAGCCATAACAATTCGCGCAAGGATGATGGTAGTTGCTAAATATCAAAACCCCATCCGAAGAGAATTCCAGGCAAGAGTTAAAGTAGCCTTTGAAAGAGAAAAAATTGTAATACCATACCCTCATCTAGTACTGGAAACTAATCATAAGTCTCAAACCTAATTTGCAATACTAGGGGATTCATGCTATAGTAACCCTCTTAGTACAGAACAGACGCGGGGTGGAGCAGTCTGGCAGCTCGTCGGGCTCATAACCCGAAGGTCATAGGTTCAAATCCTATCCCCGCAACCAATTAAAGGCCTCTAACTCAAATTAGAGGCCTTTATTCTTTTTCCAAAGCAATCTTTTCTTATGTTTGACCAGTAATTTTTCCTACTAATACTGCAAATCCAATAAATAAGTGGAAAACAACAGGGTATAAAAATTCAAAGAAAAAAACTAAAGACAAGACCCCTACTTTTAAATTTAACAAGAATTCTTGTTTATTTTCAAAATCGATATTTGTCTTGTCCTCAAATTGAGATAATTGCTTACTATTAAGATCTCCATAATTTATAAAGAAAAATTTCTTAGTCTTAGGGATTAGTAAAATAAAAGTTCCAATAATGGGCGCAAAAAGTACAGCAACTAAGAAAAACAAAGTGCCAATAAAATTCCAACCCGACGGTTCTATGAAATCTTTTATTGCAATAATCAAACTAGTCAAAAGCAATGGCAAGGCTGTCCATCTTGATAACTTTGGAATGAGACAAAGAAAAAGTGTCCAAAATAGAATGAACTCCAAAGGATGTTGAAGAGCATCTCTAAATAGTTCGAAAATATCCTTAAAACTAAACAGCATAAAAAAGCCCTACCTTGCCTTTAAGCTTAAACGTTAATTAATTGGAAAAGTATATAGAATAACTGTCTTGAGTCTAGCATTAGTTGGAATTACTTTTGAAATACTCAAAGGGAAAAAGTTAAGATTTTTATAACTTAGTCTTGAACGAATCGTTCATTACCAACTATACCAACCTTTGTAAATCCATTTTTTTGAAGGTCTGACATAACTGCAGATAAAAACTTGTATTGAGTTTTTTTATCTGGCTTAATATGAAATTCTGGTTGATTATCCATATTCGCTTTTAATGATAATAGGTTTTCGTGGATTTCTTCACGATTCATTACATGACCATTAAAAGAAAATTGTCCTTGTTTATCTATATCAATAAAGACAATAGTAGGAGTTTTTTCTACTTTCGGTGTATTAGTAGGCATGGTCATGTTAATGGCATGCAATTGCGGAGGAATGGTAATAATTAACATCACCAACAACACCAACATAACATCTATCAATGGAGTAGTGTTTATATCAATAATCACATCATCTTCATTAGTATGTAAATTAAATGCCATAAATACTATCCTTTAGGAGGTGGCTCAGTTAAGAAGCCAACCTTTGTGATACCAGCACGCTGACAGTCAAGTAAAACCTTAGCTACGGATTCATATTCAACTTCTTGATCACCACGAATATGAACCTCTGGCTGTGGACTTTGTATTGAAACTTCTTTCAATCTGTCTACTAAGTCTCTATCATTTTTTATTTGATAGTCATTCCAAAAAACTTTACCCGTATTGGTAACAGAAATATTTATATCCTGAGGTTTTGTAATTCTTGCTTGATTCTCTTCCTTCGGTAAGACTACAGAATGAGTCTGAACAGCAACAGGAATAGTCATCAAAAAGATAATCAGCAAAACCAACATTACATCCACTAAAGGAGTAGTGTTGATAGCAGACATAATGTGATCATCGTCGGATGGAAGTTTTATCATGGATAATGACCTAATTATTCAGGTTTTGCACCGCCAAGTAATACTTTTTCGAGATCAGCTGAAAATGATCCAACTTGTGACATAGCTGATTTGTTTCTTCTAACCAACCAGTTATAACTTAGAACAGCTGGAACAGCTACAGCTAATCCCAAAGCAGTCATAATAAGTGACTCACCTACTGGACCTGCAACTTTATCAATAGATGCCTGACCAGCGATACCAATCGCTGTTAATGCGTGATAAATTCCCCAAACAGTTCCAAACAAACCAACAAAAGGAGCTGTTGAACCAACAGTTGCTAAAAATGCTAAACCAACCGAAAGCTTAGATTGAATTTCTTCAATAGAACGATTGAAAGACATTTCTATCCATGTATTTAAAGCAACTTTTGAAGCCAACTCAGAATGATGTTCGTTCTTAGCTTTGATTGCGTTTTGTGCAATATAGCAAAAGGCACTATCTTGATCCATTCCGCCTACTGCTTCTTCAAGATTAGGCTTTTCC
>Ga0214170_1000028_pt1 | contig 74600 bp, 76 predicted proteins | sample TroBogEpilimnion_2_FD_153008 | JGI IMG/M metagenome (GOLD analysis project Ga0214170, IMG submission 153008) | Freshwater microbial communities from Trout Bog Lake, WI - 27JUN2007 epilimnion | ecosystem: Environmental > Aquatic > Freshwater > Lake > Epilimnion/Euphotic zone | place: Trout Bog... | reverse complement strand
AGTCGTAGCGATGCCGAAAGTCGTTGCTGAGGTTAAGGCTGAAATCGATGCTGATGTTAAAGCTGAAGTCGTGACGGTACCTGAAGTCGTCGTGGCTGTGAGTGAAGTCAAAGGGGTGCCCGAAGTTGTATCTGAGGTTAAGACTGAAATCGTGGCTGAGATTAAAGCTGAAGTCGTAACGGAACCTGAAGTCATGGCTGTGACTAAAGTCGAAGCAGCTGTGCCCGAAGTCGTCGTAGCTAAGGCTGAAATCGTGGCTGAGGTTAAAGCTGAAGTCATGACGGTACCTGAAGTCGTAGCGGTTCCTGAAATCGTGGCTGAGGTTAAAGCTGAAGTCATGACGGTACCTGAAGTCGTAGCGGTTCCGGAAATCGTGGCGAAAGTCGAAACGTTAAAAGAAGTAATGGTACCAATGGTAACTGAAAACATATCAGAAATCCTAAATGCAGTTGAGTTACCAACACCGGTAACTTTTTCTCAAAGTCAAATTGAATCTCATTCAGCTTTTAGGAAGGCCTCACAAGATGCATCAAAGGCCGCACAGGACGTCGCACTCCAAGTTTTAAAGTTAAAATTTGAAGCAATCGAAGTGGCAAAAAAAAAGACTCAGTACGCATTGAATGCTAAAAGACTTCAATCATCATCCGCTGCACAAAAAGAAAACAATTCAGTGACGCCTCCTAAACAAAACGCATTAAAATTTTATAGAAAGCAACTTGTACAACAGGGCGAACTTCAGCAACATGCATTGGGCCGCTCTTGGTTTAAAGTGTCGGAGCTCGTATCACTTTACAATATTCCAGTTCCCACAGTAACGCCTGTTGTAGTTGGAGTTATTTCATTTGGTGGTGGTCTTGTTGGATCTGTAGACGCAAACGGTGTCTTAACAAATGGAGATGTTCAATCATATTGGTCTTACTTGGGCATTGCCCCTGAAAATATGCCTATTGTAATTGTAAAAACTGTGGGAAACGCCGTTCATAATCCCGAAGCCACAGATGGATCGACTGAAGAAAACACATTGGATGTTGAAACAATTGGTGGTTGCTGCCCAACTTCGAATTTGACAATTATTCTTTACATTGCCGTAAACTCCTTATCTGCATTTCCCGCAGTAATTGATCAAGCTCTAAATGTGCCAGTGCTTCTAAATTCACGGAGCCTTCTTCCATCAATTATTTCTGTTTCTTGGGGGGCTCCAGAGATTTCTTATTCAAATCTGTCAGCGATTGATGCTTTATTGAAGCAGGCTGTACTTCGCGGAATTAACATATGCGTGGCCAGTGGAGACAATGGTTCAAGCGACGGTCTCAGCGGAAACAACGTAGACTTTCCTTCTAGTTCTCCTAACGTAATTGCAGTTGGAGGAACTCATTTGGTGAGTGCGGCAAACACATATTCTGCAAGTACAATTGAAACTGCTTGGTCTGGTAGTGGCGGAGGAATTAGCAAATATTTTTCAAAGCCTGCGTATCAATCAAATTTTTCTGGTACTTTCCGCTACACACCAGACGTTGCGTTAAATGCGGATCCGAATACAGGAGTAATTTTCTACGTGAAAGGTAGTTATGTTATTTACGGCGGAACGAGCGTATCCGCTCCGACAATGGCAGGTTTTCTTGCGTGTATTCTTCCAAAAGCTTTTGCAAATCCCAGAATGTATTCTGCGACACAAACTGCATGTTTTCATGACATTCTTTCTGGTTCGAATGGGGCATTTTCTGCAAAACGAGGATTTGATAACTGTACGGGATTAGGAAGCATTATTGGAGGTGCTCTCAAGCCCATTTTAAGTACTGATGTACCGGCGATATCATTGTCCATACTTCCGGCAAACGCAGTTGTAAAAGTTGGCGAAACGGTACAAGCTACGGTAAGTATTTTGCCTTCAAACGCAAGCGCTACTTCAATAACATGGACTTCGAGCAATCCTTCAATTGCTACTGTCAACTCATCTGGGTTGATTTTGGGTGTAGGAAATGGTTCTGCGCAAGTTCGCGCCACTTTAAATGATAATACTGCAATTTATGCAAATGTTACAGTTCTCGTAAGCACGCGAGTTACTGGGGTTTCATTAAACGCTTCAACGGTCACATTAAGCATGACAGGATCAAAAATATATACTTTTGTTGCAACAATTTTACCGACAACCGCATCTATAAGGACCTTAAGCTGGTTGAGCACAAGAACAAATATAGCAACAATTTCAAATACGGGTGTTCTTACTGCTAAAGCAAGAGGATCCACCACGGTGCAGGTGACAACAACTGACGGTTCTTTTAAGGCAACATGTTTGGTAACAGTTAATTAGTTAACGTAATAAAGGAAATAGAGTAAGGGGCGGGGGCATTTTTTAACGAGGATTTTAAGAATAAATTGGATTGTTTTGCAAAAAAAAAGTTAAAAGTTATAACCTTCTTTATTAGAACTACTTAAAAAAGAAGAAGATGAAGAAGAAGATGAAGACGGAGGATAAAATTGATTATACACAAAAATAGCGAGAAGGAGAAAAGCTCCGGATGCAAGAATCCACGTTAAGAATACAAGAGGACTGGAGGTAGATTTGTTCGAAATCTTTCCGCTTTTTTTGATTGATTTCAATGCATTTGTTCCACTTTTTTTTGAGTTTTTCTTTGAACTATTTGCAGCCTTTGTGCTGGATTTCTTCACCATCTTTCCACTTACCGTTTTGGTATTCTTCTTTGCTTGGTTCGTGCTCTTTTTCGACGTCTTTGACGCTCCCTTGTTTGACGATTTCTTAGACGTCTTTGTGCTGTTCTTTGTCGTCTTTGAGTCATTCTTGGACTGAGTTTTTGATGATTTAGCATTCTGTTTGGTGGACTTTTGACTGTTTTTGGTATTGGTCTTATTTTGAGTTTTCGTCTGCTTTGACGCCTTGTCAGTCTTGCCACTTTTCGTGGACTTGCCTGAACTCGAACCCATTTGCTTTTTTTCTACTTGGCCAGATTTGTATCAATTCCAACAACTTGAGGCGATTGACTTTGACTTTCATTTTTTAACTTGTTAAAAACTACAAACGCAACAAGCGCAAGGACTAAAATCAAAACTAGAATTAAAGGAAGCCAATGTTTTCTTATTGAATGCAAGGTTTGCCTTTTTAGAGTCTGAGGCTGAACTGTAGACACAAGCATGTGGTTCTGTCCCGAGATGGATGGTTTTACAGCACCAATCTTTAGCTTTTTGGAGGAAGCAAAGGACCCAATGTACGCGTCGACCTGTACTTTGATGGGCAATGCAGAATCTAACAAACGTTTTGCGCCTTCAGGACTCAAAACATACCCTTCTGTTCCAAAAAAGTGATCCATAACGTGATACAATCCGGGTTCAGTCGAGGGAAGCAAAGGCAATTTACTACTTCCTAACAAGAGCAAATCAAGACCTAGTTTCTTGCATGCATCCCACTTCTTTTGAATTTCTTGGCTTGCATTTGGAATTCGAAACACAATATCGTCTTCTGCAATGATTGCATCGTTTCCTTCAGCTGCAATTTGTTTCCATAATTTATAATGGGATAAATAGCAACCTAATGCTCCTCTTGACGGGATAAATCGACCATTCGAATTTGAATTAGGAGATATGGACAAGCCCAAAACATGGTTCTTTGTTTCTGGAGAGACTATAGCACTATCATTTAAATCAACAGTGGCACCCACCGTCGCAGGAAATCGTACAAGTTGAGCTTTCAAGAAGCCAGATCCAACTAAATTCTTTTCAGCGGCGGAAAATCTTTCATCATTCATTGAAATTACAAACACCTCCATTCTCTTTATTTTTTTTCTTGATTGGTTGAAATATAAATACAAAATTTAAAAAAGAAAAAACAATTAAGTTTGTTTACAAATACAAAATTTAAAAAAGAAAAAACAATTAAGTTTGTTTCAATGGACACTCAAGTTTTGACTATAAGTGCAATTTCAAGCATCCTCGTCTTTGTCATTTTTGTCTTGACGTGCATAACACTTGCGAGAGTTGGAACAATCAAAAATGACGTAAAAGTTCTTAAAACGAGTGGTGTGAGCGATTGGTTCAAAATTGTTAACGTTAATTTCGAATTAAATTCTGCGTCTCAAATAATCAAGACATTTATTGTTCCTGAAAATAGCTACTTGATTAACACAAATAGCTTACTTGCATATACAAACGTAACGTTTGGTTCAACAACGACTTTAAGATTTAAAGCCGCTACGACTCTCGCCTTGCTTGATTCTGGAAGTCCAGATCTTTTTGATGACGACATTGAAATTTTTGATGGAATTTCACTTCAAACAAGTGGAACGGCTATTTCAAGCTACAATCAGACAGGAGTCAATATTGAAACTGAACCTCTTATGGAACAACAAACAGTATACGTATCTCTTAAACTTTCGCAAGCTCCATTAACAGGAGGCACGCTAAAAATTGCATTTGTGGGCAATTATGTAAATGTTGCCTCGTTCTTTTAATCATGTTACTTAAATTTGCTTTAAAAAAAAATATATATTTAGTAATAATAAAAAAAAAATGCCGTCTAAATCAAAATCAAGATCAAGATCGAGAAGTCCGACAAAGGCAAGAGATCCGCGACCCGAAGACAAAGCGCTGCAGGGCTAAGGAACTTCAGACAAAGCGCTGCAGGGCTAAGGAACTTCCGGGTCGTCCCAAAATCATGAGAAAGTCGAAGTCCAAGATCAATGTCAAAGTTGAATTCTCCAAGAATGGACTACGAAAATACTTAATGAATCTGAGTGATTCCGGTGTTGTCAACATGATGTGTGCGGCTCCTTATTTACAAAGAAAATTCGGATTATCAAGAGAAGACGCAGAAGAAGTTTTGGATCTTTGGATGAATGGACTCTCCGAAAAGAAAGAAAAGTCTAAATCAATTTCACCTGGACTAATTCAGCGTAGAATTGAAAGTGAGAAAAAATGGAAGAGGATTGAGTATGAAAAAGAGATTCATTATCATATGAATAGAATTCAAGAGGCTATGGCAAAGGAATATCAAAAACGTTGAGAATATTTTTGGAAGAATGGAAAGAAAGGGGATCCGTTGCCTGAAGAAAGTGAAGAAGAGAAAGCTTTAGATGTTGAGTATAAAAATCTTAGAGATAATTTATATAATTATCCTGAAGATATACGAGCGACGAAGCAAACTTAAAGAGAAATTGAAAAGTATTGCAAGCCTCCATTCTCTTTATTTATTTTTGATTCATTCATAATGGAAATTAATATGATTACACAATAAAATAGATAAAAAAAAACAAATGGAAGTACAAAAACTTTTGAACGATATCGAAAATCTTCCTCAAAAGGATTTCAATTCGCTCAGAAACTTTTTTGAAAAGAACGATTTGTTAATTCAAGAGGAGGATGGCTCAAAGTCACTTGATTTTGACGACTTGAGCACAAGTCTGTTTAAAAGGTTGCAAAAATTAATGAAAAAAAAATTTCAGAAGCTTAGCGCAGAAGAGGAAGATATTTTGACGCAAAATTATGCAAAACTAACAGATGAAGAAAGTCAGGAGCTTTTTCAAACATTAAAATCTGAAAAATTGTTGCCTCAAGGGCTTGAAGAAAATTTTGAAGTTGAGATTGATTTACAAAACCTTGCATACGAGACTGCAAAGAGAATAAGCGACTTGACAAAAAAATTTTTGAAAAAACGCGAGCCTGTTAATCACAAGGGAAAGATTAAACTACTTAATGTTGATCGCTTCCTAAAGGCAAACATATCAGAAAAACCTTTTGTTTCCAAATCCTTTAATTTATTGTTCGCAATTGGCGAACATGGAGACGAAAAGTTACGCGGTGTGAGTGCAGGGCGTTTATTTATCACGAGGCAGCACATTGGATACAACGAATTGCCATTTTGCTTTTCTGTAACATTAGACTCCCCATTTTGGGGAAAAATCTTTTTAGAAGGATCTTTCGATAATGCATACAATTCACCTGAAAGTAATATGATTCCTGTGAGTAAGGGCGATCACGCAATTCACAACAACACTGGCATTGGTTGCGTAGGATCCCTGAACGATCTTGTCTTAAAACAAGGCAAACGGGAATACGATGTAATAAAAAATGCTTCGTATGAATTAAAGGCGTTGGGATCTCAAGAAGGCAAAAATATTAATAAACCATTGCCAATGGTAATTTTTATTCATTTCTTTATGAACTTGAATAAATTTTTGGATCCGATAAAACACTTAAGAGAAAAACATGAGTATGAAAACAAGAGAGTGACTCTTATCTGCAACATTTTTGATCAATTCAATACGGCGGAAACTCGCCTTGTGTCTTTCCGACCCATAGCAAACTCAAAAAATACTCCAGAAGAAGTTCTGGGTAGGGGATCAGAATGTGTACGCAATAAATTGGAAAGGGTAAAGAGACGATCTGAACTAGAACCTAAAAAAGAAAACGAAATAGTTCCTGAGACGACGGAGGAACGTAAGCTGAGACTCAAGAAAAAGAAGGAACGTCGCATTTACATAGATGATCTCATGTCTCGAGATAACGCGAGGACGAAAGACGACGTTTTCACTCTAGAAGAAGAAAGAATTATAAAACGAGAGCATCGAAAGTATGAAAGAAGGACATTAAGAGAGAAAAAAAAGAAGGAGGGGTTAAAGAAAAAGTCCTCTAGCACAAGTAGAAGCAAAAGTAAAAGTAAAAGTAAAAGTAAGAGCAGGAGCAGGAGTAGGAGCGTAGACGATGACTCAGGTAGCGAAAGCGAAAGCGAAAAATATTAATTTTTCAAACATTATAGTAAGAAAGAAAGAGGGATCAAGGACAATAGATGAGGTAAAGCAAAAGAGGAAAAAGTATATTGCAAGCATTTAAAAGTCCGCATCCAAACTAAAGGAATTCTCTTTTTCCTTCTCCTCCCACGAACTCGTCGACCCCACCTTCGCCTTTGAATACTCCCCCACCCTTTTCTCAAAGAAATTCGTCTTGCCTTGTAGCGAAATCATCTCCATCCATTCAAACGGGTTGGGACTGTTGTACGCCTTTGAAGATCCAAGCGCAACAAGCAAGCGGTCCGCGCAAAACTCGACGTACGCGCACATTTGATCGGCGTTCATGCCTATCAAACGAAACGGAAGCGCATCCGTAACAAATTCGCGCTCACATTCCACTGCATTCATGATGATTTCGCGAAGTCTTGATTCGCTCAGCTTGGTTTCTAGCATGGAATAGATTAAGCAAGCAAAGTCGCAATGCAATCCTTCGTCCCTAGAAATAAGCTCATTCGAAAAACTTAAACCGGGCATCAAGCCACGTTTCTTAAGCCAAAAGATAGCGCAGAAGGATGCTGAAAAAAAGATGCCTTCGACCGCCGCAAAAGCAACAATGCGTTCTGCAAAGGACGCATTGTTCTTGTCCAACCATCTCAGAGCCCAATGCGCCTTTTTCATGACGGCGGGGATAGTCTCCATTGCATTAAACAATCCCTTCTTTTGTTCCGGATCTTTAATGTACGTGTCGATCAATAAAGAGTACACTTCGGCGTGAACATTCTCCATGGCAATCTGAAACCCATAAAAGCACCTTGCTTCAGGAATCTGCACTTCGTTGGAGAAGTTGACGGCAAGATTCTCATTTACGATTCCATCTGATGCTGCGAAAAACGCAAGAACTCGGCTGACAAAGTGGCGCTCATCTGACGTCAGCTTTGTTTCCCAATCTTTTTGGTCATTGGCCAAATCAATTTCTTCTGCAGTCCAAAAGCTGGCTTCAGCCTTCTTGTACATTTCCCACACTCTTTCATGTTTGATTGGAAACAAGACAAAGCGCTTGTCATTGGGAATTAAGATGGATTCCATTTTTTTATTTACTACTTTTTCTTTATTTAGAATTATTGAAAGAATACCATTATTATTTTTATGTCATTTTTTTGGAAAAAATGCAGTATTTAAGTAAGTTGAAAACAATATTAATCACTACTGACTTATTACTATGTAGAGGAAAAAAAAGTTAGAATGTCGTCGGTTTGGCTTTTAACGCTTAGTGAAACGACGTGGGACGGAAGTGATTATGATATTCAACTTTATAAATCGCTTGAAGGTGTACACTATTTTCTACAGCAAAATTGGAAGAGTTGGAGGTATAGAGCTGACATGGACGAAGGCTTTGGACCTCATTGCCCAACTCTAGAATCGCTAAGAAAACGAACTGAATCTGATGTCAGCTTTAATCCAATCGATACTGAGATTGTTGTTGCTGACTTGGGTGGTGATTATCATTACAGTCTCTTAATAAAGATACAATATAAGTATATTAATGATTAGAGTGTCTTTTTCTTTGAGAGCAAATGACTCCCTTGTTAGTTGCAATTTCATCCTGAAATTCTTCACTTTCCTCACTTTCTCTTTCTACGTCTTCTCTGTCTTCTCTGTCTTCTCTGTCTTCTCGTTCCTTTCTTTCTCTTTCTCTATCTTCCTGTTCCCTTCTCTCTCTGCTTTCTCTGTCTTCTTGCTCCCTTCTCTCTCTTTCTCTTTCTACCGACAATTTCAAGTCCGTATCAAAATATTCTCTGTCTTTTTCTCCCAACAATTCCAATTCCTTCCGTTTTTCTTCTTCTCCTTCTCCTTCTCCTTCTTTTTGTTGTTTCTCATTCTTTTCCTCTTCTTCTTTTGTAATTGGTGTTTTTTGTGTGGGTGCCACACATACAGAAGAAAATAGTTTTGTACATTGTTTTGAAGTTACAATAGATAATGTCAAAAACACAACAAGGCTAGGAATTGATACGTCCCATGTCATGTGCGTTAAAAGACCTAACAGAGCTCCTGATACTGTACATGCAAAACTATTTAATGGAATACGAAATGCATCTTGAGACACTAGTGCACGAATGTAATTGTATTCAGTTAAAAAATCAAACGAAATGAATTTAAAATGTGCCAAGTTAAATCCCACGGCAGCTCCAATCCAGGTAAAAAGAGACATTTATTTTATTAAAAAACATTAATTAATTAATTTTTTTAAAACTACAAATCGCGAACGAACGAACAGAAATGTACTTTAAGTCAAGTTTTAATGAATCAGCAAAACCTATTCGTGTGTCTGAAATAATGTCGAGGAAATGGGGCATATTTAATGGACTTTCGTATGAAGCAGAATCAACAATTGATATAGATATTGATCAAGACTCGCTGGAACTTGTTGTTGAGTATTATTCAATTATTGATTGCGACGATGTTGATATTCCCAAACCTCTTCCATATGAAGCATCCTTTGTTCTTCACTTTACAAATGCCTTGGGTAACAAATTAAGGACTCACGCAATGTGGATTGATAGAATTGCTCGACTAAAGGAGGATAACAAAGAAAGAATTCAATTATGGAGACTTTTTGAGGCGGCAAATTTATTGCACGCACAAAAACTTCTTGATTTGTGCAGCGCTCGAATTGCATTTGAATTCAAAAACATGAAACCAGCAGAGCTTCGACGAGTTTTACATATTTAATTACAAAGTGAAGAGGGTGAGGAGAGGCGAGGGTAGAAGAGGAAAGGAAACAAAAAAAAACTATTTTTGCAATATTTTAAGTTACCTACATTATTGATTCAGTCTTTTCCGCCATTTCCGAGAAGGCCTTCAAGAAGACTTGTCGGACCTTTTGTCATTCCGGTAGCCGACGAAGACGAAGCTGTATTACCCTTTACTAAAGCTCTGGCTTTTGCCTGGGCTGCCTCGACTTGTTTTCGAGCATCTCTCATTATTTCTGCTTGATTATCTACTTCCCTTTGCTGGGCCTCTGCGAGGTCTTTTTCAACAGCTCTGGTGTCCGGCTGGGCAGAATTAGGAATTTCATATGTCTTATTAAGTCCTGCAGCAGCACCGCCGATATATCCCTTCGAGCCAGGCGTCTTGCATAAGAAAAGTCTTCCCCAAACCGCGAAAAACAAGAACAGCAAGTAATAAATAAGAAGTGCCTTTGTAAAGGCTTTTGACTGATCTCTTAATGCGTCGTAATTAACGTAACTGGAAATGCGCGCAGGAGATGAGGTTTCTGTCGCGTAAACTATGGAGCTTCTGACCTCGATTGTTGTCGCTGTTACGCCTGTTACTTCAAACGTTCCGTTGAATCCCGCATACGTTGCTCCCGTTACTGTTATTTGCGTCCCCCTAACAATGCCTGCAGAATAACCGGAAGCTCCAGTGTACGTGACTCTCTTTGCGGCACCGCTTCCAGTTGAAGCAATCGTATCGATTGCGAGATCCGGACTGCTTAACGTAACTGGAGCTTTTGCAACGCGTGTACAATTCAAGTCGGTTGCGCAAGGAGTTACTGCCAAGATAATAAAGATAAGAAGAACAGTTGCCCATGCAAATCCAAAGAGTGGAAGGTTTTTCCCAAATGGCAGAGCCAAGATGACTGCAGGTGCAAATGGCAGGACCAAAACTCCCTTGGACGAGCAGACGTAATCAATCATGTAGGCTTCCATGGCGGGCTATTTTTTTGATTAAAGCAAAGTAAATCCTTTTTTTTTATTTCTTGGCTCTTCCTAACCCAAATACTTGCATATATAATAACTTTTTTTTATTTACCTCTTTTCTTTTTAACTTTACCTCAAATTAGTAACAATTAAGTAAATTGCACCAAGGATCAAGATTGTCCACAAGAACCAAAGCCACCCTACGTATCGTTGCTTTGATGCTGACTTCTTTGTCGCATTTCCACTCGACTTGGTCGCCTTCTTTACGCTTCCTCCAGAAACCTTCGTAGTCTTTTTCGACTCGTAGCTCACCGACTTTGAGCTCTTTTTTGAAGCACTTTTCTTGTCAGATTTATCAGCCTTTGCGACCTTTTTCCCGGATGAGTTTGTCTTTTTTGAAGTCTTGCCAGACTTTTTCGACGTCTTTGAGGTCTTATCGTTCTTCTTTGCAGCTTGACCGCTCTTCTTATTATTTTTCTGAGTGGTTTTCGTTGACTTATTAGCAGCCTTTGTGGTTTTACCGGAAGTCTTGTTTGTCTTTGACGCATCCTTGTCAGTTTTCGTCTTGCTGCTTTTACCACTCTTGCTACCCATTTCCAAACGAAGCTTAAAATGTCTTTTTGTTTTTTTCTTTTCTATCTATATCTTTCAAAAATTACGTCGATAACCAAAAAAAAATTATATATTTTTTTATATTTATTTTAATGCATCATTAAAGAAAATGAACGCAGAATGTACTGTATGTTTAACGGTGTACACCAACAATGAACAGCTAAAATTAATTAAATGCCAGTGTGGGTTTGAAGCATGCAGAGACTGCTGCTTGACGTACGCTTTACCGTCGTGCATGAAATGTAAGACGCATTATACAAAACAATTTTGCAAAAAGTTTAACATTTCTATCTTGTTTAAGGCGTATCACGAAAAACTTTTATGGGAGCGCGAATTCTCTCTGTTAGCATCTACGCAACCCTTTTTGGATTGGGAAGACACAGTTGCAAAGCTCAAGAAAAGGCTCAGATTTGGCGAACGCGTACTCTTTCCCGAAAAGCCAAAAATGTTTTTAAACAGCTCTACAACAAACCCAATCTTTGCTTGTCCGGGATCAGAGTGTCGGGGATTTGTAGGCAATACACACTGCGGAACGTGTAAGAAGGAGGTTTGCACAAAATGCAGAGAGTTTGTTTGTACCCTACTGCCAGATACGGCTGAACCTCAAAAAAAAAGCATTTACCATTCATCTAACAACAACAACAATAAAGCAAAGCATGTGTGCGACCCTCTTCTTCTCGCATCCATTACGTCAATTGCGCAAGAAGCAAAATCATGTCCGCGTTGCCGCGCGCAAATCTTTCGTATTGAGGGTTGTAATCACATGTTTTGCACGAATTGCAGAACGCATTTTGATTGGGAAACAAACCGAGTCTTGACAAGCAGCTCAAATCATCATTATGACTTGACCACCGCCTTTTCAACAAATGTTGCAACTCTTGCTATTTCCAGAAATTCGGAACAATGCAACACCGACCCCTTTACCGACGCAATTCCGAGTTCTGTTGTTTCCAGCCCTGAAATGAATCAGGACCTTTTAAGAGCAGTATGGAAGGAGCCAATTTCTGCACGATTTTTATTGAGAAAACGTTTAAGCGCTTTTGAAACAGAATTTCAGTACCAAGAGTCTTTGCTTCGCATTCGCCTCATGTTTTTACGGGGTCAAGTCACGGAGGAGCAAGCAAAGTCACGTGTTTTGCAAGAAGATGAAAAGCACGAGAAAATGTTTCGGCAACGCAGTCTTCTTGAAATGTACTTGAATATCTGCAACGACTTGCAGAGAATGGTGTATGTAAATCAGAGTCAAGCGAATCAGGCAGAGGCACTACAAATCTACAAGAACTTGATTGATACGTGTCAGTCGGCGTCTCGTGACACTAAATCGGAATTAGGGGGGGAGTGTTTGGGATTTTCATGCGTCTTTGCTTCGCAAATGCCGCATGTGACATTGTAGCTTGTATCGTTGGGGTGTGGTGTGGGATGGATGGGAAAAAAATAAAGGTTCACTTCGGTTCAATGTTCAATACACTTAATACACTCTATCGTTTCATCCATAATTTAATATCCCATGCTTATTGTGCGCGAGCTGGAACCAGAGCGCGAGCCCGAAGAGCGCGAGGAGCGGGAGCGCGTACGTGAAACCGCTTTCTTGGGGCCCGCCTTGCGCGGCGAGCGGCAGTGCTTGGTCTTCGTGTCGCGGACCTTGCCCGGGCTGCAAGGCGTTCTAGGAAGTATGCCCGTCTGGTACTTTTCGCGGCACCGTCCCGTTGAGGCATCGCGGGTCTTGCCGGGAGGGCACGGGGATTTCGCCTTGTTCAGGCGCTCGCGGCAGTGCTTCGTCTTCGGGTCACGGACCTTGCCCGGGCTGCACGGCGTTCTGGGCAGGATGCCGGTCTGGTACTTCTCGCGGCAGCGTCCCGTTGAGGCATCGCGGGTCTTGCCCGAAGGGCACGGAGATTTCGCCTTGTTCAGGCGATCGCGGCAGCGCTTGGTCTCAGTGTCGCGAACCTTGCCCGGGCTGCACGGCGTTCTAGGCAGGATGCCCGTCTGGTACTTCGCGCGGCAACGCTTGGTCGCGCGGTCGCGCGTCTTGCCCTCGGGGCACTTACCCTTGGACATTGACTTTGACTTTGAGCCCGATCTGGAACCGAAAAATAAGTGCGGCATTTTTTTTAAGGGTTTATTCTCTTTTTATTTATACTGAACGTAACAATTTTACAAGATACTTTTTTTTAAATAAAATAATCTAATGAAAACATTTAATACGATCCATAGTCAATGGGTGATCCATAATCACCAGCAAACATATTATCGTAGGCCCCTTCATAGTAGGACGACGGGGTGCCATGGCGAGACCGCTGTGACGAGCGCGAAGCGGAGTGCTTCCTCGGGCCCGGCTTGCGCGGCGAGCGGCAGCGTTTGGACTCTGTGTCGCGAACCTTGCCCGGGCTGCACGGCGTTCTAGGGAGAACACCCGTCTGGTACTTTGCCCGGCAGCGCTTGGTGTCACGATCGCGGGTCTTTCCCTCGGGGCACTTACGCGGTGACCTAGACTTTGAATATGAGCGAGGCTTGTACGGCCCGCGCGGCCCGCTGGCGCCCGTCTTCATCTTCTCGCGGCAGCGTTTTGTCTCACGATCGCGAGTCTTGCCCTTGGGGCAAGGGGATCTCGCCTTGGTCAGAGGCCCGCGGGGCTTGTACGGCCCGCGCGGCCCGCTGGCACCACCCGTCTTCTTCTCGCGGCAGCGCTTGGTCTCGCGATCACGCGTCTTGCCCTCGGGGCACTTACCCTTGGACTTTGACTTTGAGCCCGATCTGGAACCGGAAAATTGGTGCGGCATTTTTTAGAAATTATTTCTTTTTTATTTTTATTAAAAACAACATTTACCAAGACGTTTCTTTTTCAAGTCGTCTTTCATATAATTTTTCCATCATAATTTCCTTTTGAATCCGATCAAAATCAAGTTTTTTTAATCTTTCTTCTAAAAACTTTATGAGCTCATCTACCAATTGCAATTGTACTTCAATTGTTTTGAAGAGTACTTGAGAAAACGTGTCCATTTCTTTTATTTATTTATAGATTTAGAACGTTCACACTCTGCTTTTTAAATAATACAATTTTTTTTTTATTACTTTTAATACAAAACACAACAAAACACAAGACCAAAGAATGGAAGCTATTCTTTCGTTTTTTCGCGAGTTAAAAGAAAGCAATAATGAGTTGTTTTCTAAAGTAACTTCGGATGGAGAGCCGGATAGTCAGAAACTTAGAATGTACTTGAACGAAAACAGCATTGACTGCAAAGGATCAAATATGTTTTCCCTTGTTCGCGCTTTTTCTGAATCCTTCAAACAATCAAGGACGAACGAAAAACAAAATCAAGAAAAAGAGAAAGAGAAAGAGAAAGAGCAAGAAAATAAACAAGAACAGAAAGAGCAAGAGGAGAAAGAGGAAGAGCAAGACCAAGAATTAAAAAAGCGCTATTTAAAAACGGACTTTGATCCTATATCGGTTCAAGCGCTGTCGTTCGAGTTTGAAGTTCTTCATGGTGTCTTTAAAGCAGGACGTCCAGACGAAAGCAGGCAGACTGCTCTCGAGGATGCGCACATAAAGTGTGACCAAGCTCTCGATTGGATAATAGAAATTAAGAATTCCACGGACGATTTTGCAGCAGTTATTGGGGGAGTGACGTACGCAGCGGACACGCCTTCTTTAGCAAACGCATTGTTCGAACTATATTTGCAATTACATTAGTAGATCCTTTTTCGCTTCCTCTTCTAATTCAATTGAAAGTTTTACGGCCTTGTCTAAAGTTAACCACCCGTTTACTCTGTAGGCAAACACCCTGACTTGAAAAAGGTGTCTAACCTTTTCCATCGCATATTCATCTTCAATATCTGGAGTTAAGTGCTTTTGATATTGCAAACATCGCTTTACGCGGAAAGAACACAGGAGATCGGCATGTCGAACAATTTGATATGCATTTTGCCATTTTTTATGGTCCGGAAAAGACAATCCGTTTTTCTGTCGATCAAGCAAATAACTATACGACATTGTTGTTATAATGTTAACTATTGCGTCAATTAAATCTGGAGCAAGGTCAATGGATTTAAAAAAATCTCGAACTTCTTCAACTGCTAAAGATGATTGCGTATATTTTTTATCAACCGTGTCATGAACGGCGGCTGCAAACAAAATTACAGTTTTTTCATCATTTGACACCGTTTCAGCTTGATCATCAATAAGAACATTTGCGAATTGTACGCAGTCCAGAGAGTGCGTAACGTTGTGGCTTTCATCAATACAATATTTCCAGCACATCTTTTCCACAAATTCAAAGACCTTTTCCATTTTCTATTTTCTATTTATCTTACCTTGTTCGTTCGTTCACTCCAAACCTCTTAATTATTTTGTAAATTTTAAACTAACATAGTGCGACACTGCGCACACTGGTGCTGCACACAAAATACTGTCCAATCGATCAAGAACACCTCCATGTCCAGGAATTTTTATGAACACGTCACTGTCTTTTGTTTGACACGACCTCTTGAATGCAGATTCAAGTAAATCTCCTAAAACCGCAGCACATGACGTAATTACACTAAGCTTAAGGGCTTCGAATAATGCAAAAGAATCTTGATTTGGGTTAAGCCATGCATGATGAAAAAGTCCGACCAAGGTTCCTCCACACACTCCTCCAATGCAGCCCGAGATAGTCTTGTGTTCACTTATAAAACGAAGAAGTCGAGGTCCGCCTACTCCAACTTTTATAATTTTCGAAAGTGTTCCTATTAGGAGAGCGCTAATGTCCGTTGCCCAGACGACGAGAAAGAGAAAGAGAATTAAGTTAAAATTTCTCAAATAAAAAACGGACTTTGCAAATACTGAAGAATACATTAGTATCACCAAGATGCAGACAAGCATATTGGATTGATTTATGGGTTGATTCGTATTCAAGCTAAGGACTTGAAGACGTTTATTGTAAAGAGAACAAACCTCATATCCGCTTGCAGCAATTGATGTAGCTAGAAGCAAAGAAAAAGTCCAAACATTTCCCCATACTCCAAGGAGTAAAGCTGCTCCTGCCATGGGCACGGCAAACACAGTTCGAGTCAAAAATTCCATTCTCTTTTTTGTTGTTGTTTTTAATTTTAATTAAAATAAAGTAAAAGAAGTAAAAAGATTGTAATGGAACCGGACGAAGCGACTCGTTCATTTCGTTGCGCTCCTAAAAAAAAAAAATTGAGAGACGTTGTAGAGGATGATTCTGGTGGTGAAAAGGGGAATGATGATGTAATTTGTGCTCTTGAACCAGATAGGTTAAATAATAAAGTTTCTATTTTGATCAACACAAGCAAAAATTCGACTCTTGGTAAAGGAACATATGGAATAGTTCGAACAGGATCCACCTTTTTAAACGGTCTTGCTGATAAAAATGAAAGCGCTTTTAAAACGTTTTTGGGAAAGGATGGAATCTTTTTTTCACAAACAGTGCTTCGAGAAATTATTCCATTGTGTTCTCTTCCGCACCACGAAAACGTCTTAAAACCTCGTATCGTGTTTGTCGACGAAAAAAACCGCCTGCATTTTTCAAGCAAACGAATGAGATGCAATTTGCATGAGCGTCTAAAGTCCGCATCTTCAAGTCTGCAACAGAAAATGGAGTGGAGTTTTCAGCTTATTCATGCAGTAAATCACATGCACGTTAACGGGTTTCTTCACAGAGACATCAAGCTTGAAAATGTTTTTCTGGACGAGGGCGACAATGTGGTTTTAGGCGATCTAGGAATGTCTCGATTTGAATGTAAGTTTGTGTCGCCTCATTTTTCGAGTGGAGTATGCACCTTGTGGACTCGAGCTCCAGAGCTTTGTGCATACGCAGTTGAAGGCCGGAAAAACTCACGAGAACTGTCCTATGACTCTTCAGTTGATTGTTGGTCCTTAGGCGTCACGATTCTCAGCATTTTTGCAGCTCGATATTTCTTTCAAGGAAAGGACGAAGAGGACATGCTAAAACTGATCTTTACATCTTTAGGTAAGCCTAGCGAGGAAACAACTTCAGACTCTTGGGGTATAGGTCGAGAGACGAGGACATCTAAATCTCGATGGAAATTAATTGCTCAATCTACAACATTGCTTTCAACAAACACCGAAGACGTTCTTGACTCTCTTCTTTTGGAATGTTCAAAAAGACGAATTATAATGCATCCAGACTTACTACGCTCAATCCTTCCACTTCTTGCTTTAGAACCCAAATTGAGAGGCAACACTAAGAACGTTTTGCTAAATCCGTTTTGGAAAACAGTTGAAAGTGAAAAGATAAAAGTAGAAAAGACGCAGCAAAAAGATCATGTTCTTTTTGGGTTAAAAAAGAAAACAATAATAATTAATGAAGGGGATAAAGAAGCGAATAAATGTAAAGAAAAGAACGTTCCCGTTTTAATTCCTGAAGAAAATGTACTTTTTTTATGCAAAAAGTACTTTGAATTAGATTTAGAATCAGAATCAGAATCAGAATCAGAAGAAGGAATAGATACAAAAAAAGAAGAATTGTGTTCTCCGCGACCTCAAACTGAAAATGACATTTACGAATCGTGCACAACTCGTGGTGTTTTAAGATTAGCAATCACAGAATGGATTTTATCACTTCAAAAATCTCTTTCTCTCTTACCTTTAACAATCATTGACTCCATTTTGTTTTGGGAGCATGTCCGTGATTTGGTCGATGTTGAAGTGAAAAACGAAATGGTTTTGGCTGCGGCATGCTGTAGTCTTGTTTCTAAAATTCACGAGTATACATTATACACAAGTCAACGATGGATTCGATGCCTGTCAAACTCGGCATCTGTTGACGAACTTGTAAAATACGAAATGCTTGCACTCAAAACGTCAAATTGCTGCATTTTCACTTCGTATTTAAATCATCCAATGTATTTACTAGACAAGGCTGTTTCGGAAGAAAAAACCGCATCGCATCGCGAAAAAATCTTGATGAATCTTTGCTCTTTATTGGCAAAATTTCACACAAAAGACGTAAGAATAGACGAGCTTGTTTCTCGTTCTCTCCTTGAATCCCTTTAAATAAAGAAAGGAATAAAGAAAATAAACAATGAATCCTTTTTTATGGATACTTGATGGGGAACAAACGCAAATGCAAAAAATATCCTTGTACGTTGCAATTTTTTTATTCGTTTTTGTCCTCTTTATGTGCGCAATGATGCCTTCTAAAAAAAAGACAGCGTCTAAATTTGCTCGCACAAAATTAAAGGAAATTCTTCGCTCATGCCTTCAATTGCTAGAAGATTCGAAGCAAGACTCAAACTCAGTAATTCGTCTCGCCCATGCCAATTACGCACAAGCCTATTTAAACGTTGCCAGAATGTTGCAGACCGATGAAGATATCGTGGAAACAACTGGGAAGGAAATTGAGGCTTTGCAAGCCGATTTGGACGAAGCTCAGAAGGACGCTATGAGGTCTGTTTCAAAGCAGGCCTCGACTCAAGTCAAGTATTAGTGTTGTGGTTGTTGTTGGTGTTGTGTTGAAGCGGAGTGGCATATTGATATTGCAAACGATCCATTACATCATTCATTTCCTTTACTAGAGGGTGGCGTCTATGCGCGTTTCGCCACTTATGCACAAGATCTTGAAGCGAAAATACAATGAGACCAAACAAGAGTGAGATTGCTCCGATCCACGTTTTGTTGTTAGTAGGATTAAGAGGACCAGAAAGGTTAGGGTTAAAAGAAGAAGGGAACTCACTGATCATTTTCCCGGCAAGACCGAGAAATGACATTGTCGACACAATTGCAATAAACATAAACACATTCCACGTAACTTCGACAAGAGGATAATTTGCTAAATTTCTAAGGTGATCCCAAGCTTCCTTTTCCGTTGTTTTCTTTTCGTCTGCATACGCAGTCTTTAAATTCTTAATCCTATTTTCATTGTCTCCGTCCCTGCTGTATTTAATCAAGGTGAATCCGACACCAAAAATTAAAATACTCGCACACAAAAACTGAGTTGATGAAACTGCAAATGTCACCATTTTTTTCTCAAATCTCAACCACCAAAAAATGTTTACACAACTACTTTTGTATTATACATATAAAAAAAACAAAAGTTTTTAAAAAAAATGGACACTGTTACATCAGTTACGAACAATGTTACGAGACAACTGGCGGGTCCAATGGGCGTCCTCTTTGTTTTGATGCTCGCACTTCTCGCAATTGTCTTGACTGGATTTGTCAACACTAAGGTCGATGGTGTCAGCAATGAGAAGATAACAGTTGGAATTGGCAAGGTGGGTGAGGGAACTAGCACGCCTAATGAAATTACATGGGTACAGCCTAAAATGACTATCCTTAAATCCATCACTCTTGTCTGCACGACGGCTGCTTTGGTTGCCACCGGCGACATTGGTTACAAGGTGGGCACGGCGTCTGGCGGGGCTCAAATTGTCGCCGCAATCACGGATCAACTTCTGGACGGGGGTACGGTCGTTCCCAAAGGCGCGGTGTACTCTGCGACGCTGGTTGGCGCTACGGTCGCCAGTGACCCTGCGCCTGCTGCCAACGTCAATTTCACGGATGTCAAGCGCACTCTTTACTTCCAAATCACGCACACGACTGCGGCTACGGACGTTGGCGCCTTCAAGTGGGTCGTGGAATACCAGGCCGTTTAAATGAAAAAAAAAAAGATTTTTCGTTGAATTAATCTTACGTTAAATTTTACGGCGGCGGTAATAATAAAAAAGCAATTTAAAAATGGCAGCTCCTAAAGCATTGAGTACAGAAACATTTGGTCTGACGCTGCCGTCCATGGGAAAAATCGCAACGTCTTTATCGGTCATCAGCTTTGTCATTGTAGTGATTGTGTTGTTCATGTTAATTGCTCACTCCGTGTCGTTCCCGAGGGTTTTCAAGAACGTTCACAGAAACGCATACGCGTCTGTTTCTGTAGATGCGAGCGGAAACATTACGCTTGAAAGCGTCAGTGACCCTTATAAGATTCTTACAGGGTCGACATTCGCGGGATCGAGCCCTAATGTCTCCGCAACCGATGGAACAGTGACTGTTACCTTGGGCAACAGACACTACGACTTTACGACGTCCACAGTCACAGCTTCAATAACATCGCCCACAACCCCTGGCATAATGAAGGTGGTTAAAACCCAATATGTCTTGACAATAACGCCTTTTACCATTGAGAGCGGTACGTTTGAATCTTTTGATGATGGTGGACCTCTCCCTTACACATTCGACTTGCACGTTGAGGCGCAACAGCCGGCGACTCGTTAACAAGACTTGAGAAAAAAGAAAAAAAAGCGATGGATGGAAGACAGAGAGAGAGAGAGAGAGAGAGAGACAGAAAGAGAGAGAAAGAGACAAAGATAGAATACGTTTTAATCTAGAGAATAATAAATTTTCCTAATCCCATATTTTTTCGCGCAACTTGTTAACATCACCTCACAGTTCGCACACGGCCTTGAATTCTTCACTACTGTTTGTGAATTAATTATCATGTTCCGATCAACTTTCCATTTCCATACAAAAATATTTGCATCCCTCAACAATTTTGTAGATTTTAAATCTCTTACTGCGGCAACTTCTGAATGAAGAGTTGCGGGTCCTAGTTCGTATCGAGAGCCCTGCCTTCTAGTATGTCCGGGGCACCCCACTCGATTTGATCGAATTAACAAGACTTTTCCATTTCGTCCGGAAACAATTGCTGTCACATGCAATGATGGGACCCTATGATCAATCTTTACTGAAATCATGTTTGAAAACATCAATTGTAGCCATTTCATTGTCTTTTCTGGCTTCATTTTAATGACTCGTTTAAAAGTACTATTTGTTATTTTTTGTTTAAAAAAAAGGATTTAATAAAATAAAAATGCAGATTTTTGTAAAGACCTTGACGGGAAAGACAATCACTGTCGATGTTGAGCCATCTGACAGCATTGAGAATGTGAAGCAAAAGATTCAAGATAAAGAAGGAATTCCTCCCGATCAACAACGCTTGATTTTTGCTGGAAAGCAGCTTGAAGACAACCGTACCTTATCTGATTACAATATTCAGAAGGAATCAACGCTTCACCTAGTTTTGAGACTGAGAGGAGGGGAGTGTTAGGGAATAATGAATTGAAAATGTAATACTTACTGATTGAAAATACAATTGTCCCCATAAAATAAAGAAAGAAATGAAGAAAATATGGCCTGAAGCAGTGGATCCTCAAAAAGTCGAAAAGCAAAAAACGTCCAGCGAATTTTTCGTAGTCGAACGTCACCGCGAAAATCTTCTAAAGCAGGAAATTGAATATAAGGAGTTCCTAGAATCCCAAAAACGTTTAAATCCAAAACCAGACGAAGAACCCCGATCGGGTTTGAAATTGGGAAACTACCAGAAGAGGCGTGAATTTCTGTATGACAGTGAATCCGTTTCAAAAGCTTTACAAGACAGAAACAGGGAAACGTATTCGGCAAAGGACATGGATGACGAATTTGCAGGCTCTAAAGCGCCTCATAAAAATTCAAGGGACAAGGACTTATGGAAGAATGCAGACGTCGAAGCGTGTGATGATTTCGATCTTGATTCACCCATACCAAAGCCAAAGGAGTTACGAACCTTAATGCAGGCGCAAACTCAAAATGTCTTAAAGCTACAAGTAGAACTATCTTCTCTTTCTCAAAAATTACATACTTCTTTACAAGAACCAGAAAAAAAAGAAGAAGACTTTGTCGTTATAAAAGGTAGAAGAGCTCGCCCTATGTAAATACGAGTATGTGTCTTTGGGCGCTTGTAACTAAAACAAATTCAGATTCATTAATGTCATACATTTGAACAAGAATCTTGAGTCCGTCACCGAATCCATAAAATTCTTTAAATTTATATGTACCTCCATCTCTTGACTTTATCTTCCATCCTTCAACGGCGCCGCACCATGTCGAATTCATTCTATTTTTTTTATTATTTTTTTTATTATTAATAACAAACAGAATTATTCAAAAAATGAATCCTTTTTTGAATCCGAACACAGAAGATGTGTATGGAAAGCACTACAATGTCGTTCGCATACTGAACGCGACAAGCAAAACTTTTATCTTGAAGAATCCGTCGTATCCTCAATTGGAATACAAGCCCGATTATGCAAAACTTTTTCTTAAACCCATTCGTTCAAGCACACACGATATAAAGACAGACATTGTAGCGTCGTCTACTGTCTGTTTGCCCATCCTGTCCTACACTCACACTTTTGATTATGACAATACTCTGCAATGGTTTAAGCTTCTAGAATCGAATAAGGTAAATGCTGAGAAAATTTCCTTACTCGTCGACCACAACACTCTTTTAAATGCTCCTGATGACATTAAGCCATGTTTGTTGTGTCCTTTACTAACTAATACGACATTTTTTAAAAATACTTACAACACCGATGAAGAAAAAGAATATGAGATTGTTGTTAGCGCGTTTGTGAGATTTTACAATGAGAAGTAATTTTGGTTTGGGGAAGGAAAGAGTGAAAACAAAAACAATTTACACACTCCTTCTAAAATATATTTATAAAAAAAAAGAAAAAAAATGAAGCCACCACTTCAAAATGGTTTCATTTCTCCATCTAAAATGATGATAATGGAATTATCAAATCTGTCGTATTTGATTCTTGCACTTTACATGGCATCGCGTCATTACAAGGGGGCAGCGCTTGTTTTTTTTGTGTTTGCAGTCTCAACCATTCACCACTTCTTTGCTTATAACAAAGCCTGGTTATATTTTGACATTTTTGTAGCTACAGCTGTAAGCATCTTGTTGGCATTTCTATATGTTCCTTTAGAGAATACAGCTAGCCCGACTTTTATCTCCGCCATTATAATAGGTGGAATTGCACTTTCGTTATTCTTTACATCCGGAACAGAGTACGGATCAACAAAGTTTGAATTATACCATGGATTGTGGCACGTATTGACTGCAATCTCCTTCTATCTTATTCTTAAAAGTGATGGTAAGTAGAAAGGAAAACAACATTACATTGGGCACACAAAGTCCAATTTTCGTAACCCGTTAAACGCGATGCAATAATTAATCGATGATTACATTTGGGGCAATGATCATCATACTTTAATGGCTCATCTGAATATTTTATTGTAGGTTTACTAAAGCAAGAACCCATTTTCAGGTACAAAAATTTTAAGTTTAAATTGCAATTAATGGATTTATTCTTATTTTTTTGATAAAAAAAAACACGATAAACAAATAAAAATGGGAAATCCTATTCTACAGTTATCAGAAAAGAGCGTACGGTATCTTTGCACGGTAATTTCAAATACAGAATTTACTGACTTGTCAAATTTGGAAGAATGTGGCGCTCATTCAGTTTTAGGACACATTATCTTTACACGTGGGTCGCGTGGGTCCGCAAGCGACGACAAAAATGAATCCTTTTCAATTCCAACAAATTCTGTGAATTTATATAATTCATATGATCTCCTGTTTAATAACTTAAACACTCGATCCTCTTTCGTCATATTTCGTCCTGTTTTTTACAATGGATTTTCACAAGGAGTTCCTGATATGGTACGAGTATACGTTAGAACAACAGCAGTTGACGCGGCATTTGACAAGAGAGGAATTCAAGCCTTGGAAAGGATGTGTGCCGAACAAGTTTTTTCGGACACGTTCATGACATTATCCGAAAAGAACAAGATTGTTGTCGAAACAAGCGATTCACTTTCGAAAAACATGTCATTGAATGTTGTTAAATCTTTAATTATAGATACGCAGGCACAGGCACAGGAAGGCGGTGGAAAGATTTTGGTTTCTCAACGGCCACCTGCTGCTCAGAACAAGAGTGATGTACCCTTACGAACAGGAGGCATTGGAAAACTTTCTCAAGAGCAGAAACAAGGAGCTGAATCAATGCTTAACACAATTATTACAGCAGGATACAAGGAGTCTCAAAGGTCGCTCGCATACGTTCCGTGGATTGAAGTGTCTGATTCCGTCATTGTCAATACGAGGACTTGGAGCTTGGAAAGGAATCCATTGTGCAGCGTACCTCTCACAAAAATTCAAACAGTCTCCCGCTCGGAGTATACTGAGAGGTTTTCCGATACGTTGGGGTTTCTTCTATGTCCTCGAGGAAGTGGACGACGTAGAACCATAAGTGCATGTTTTTCAATGCTGAACTCTAGGGCTCACGACTCTGAGGCTTTTGTCAGCAATAGAAAACGAAGCCATGAAGCAGCTTCTTTCTTGTCCTTGTCTTCGTGTCTTATTGTTTGTAAACACGAGTCTTTATTAAAATGGAAGGAAGAGTTGGAAAATTCTGTGGATGTTCTTGTTGTGAAGGAATTACATGATTTCGAGCTCATTACAAGGGAACGAATTGAGGGCACGACATTGTTGCTTTCTTTCGACTTGCTTCCTTTCCTGAAAAAATTCGGGGAAGAAATTCTTGATGAAATACGAGAATCTTCACCAACATTGTCTTTTTCTTTCAATTTAAGCGACGATCGCATAAAGAGAATGTACGTAAATGATATTATTGAGCGCTTTCCGCAATGTGTGATTCCATTGCAATGGATTCATTTTCGATGCATCTTGTTCGACGATGTTCTGTCAACAAGCATTTTAAATTTACCTTTATTTAAATCAGACTGGACGTGGATGTCTCACATTACGCCCGATCAAATGTGCTTCTTGCCTCCTCAAACTCTGTTACATTACGCAAGCTTCTTCAGACCACTAGACGGAGAAAGAGAAAGGTGGGATTATTTCGAAAAGTACAATGGTAAAAACTGGGACATTGATTTTCTCTTTAAATGGCGTCTTCTTCATGGAGAGGGGTGCGTCGTTCCTTTCGTATTTCCCAAGGCCATCCTGCACAAGGTTATACTAAAGACTCAAAAGGTTCAAATTTCAAGGCAAGAAAATTTGTTTTTATCCGTTGTCAAGAGTCTCGCTGAACAACAACTTGCTGGGAAAGTACCGATCAAGGGCATTCTGAAACAAAACGATTACTTGCCTATACTTTTAGGTTGTGACGCTTTAGGGGCAAAAGGGTGTTCCATTGATTTGGCTTTGTCAAGAAAGCAGATCTTTATGAATAACAATAGTAGCACACTTAGCAAACTCGAAAAAAATCTTGATCTCCATTTCGCCCCTCCTTCGTCGGGAACTACTTTTGCTCAAAAGCTCATGGGCTGCGAAAGGCTAAGAATGACACTAAATCCAAACGAATTAGAAAGAGTAAATGACAAGGGAGGAAGCAAGTTTGTGATTGAAAGTCTTCGGAAATCTGCTTCAGGTGAAGCAATTTGTGGAGTTTGCTACTGCGATCCTGTCGAAATTTTTTGCTTATGTGGGCACGGATACTGCAAGACGTGTACGGACATTTTTAGCAGGACGAATACCCTTGTTATCAATTGCCCCACATGCAGACTGCCGCTCTGTCCTTTTGATTGGATAGGTTTGCCTGAATCAAAAACGGATACGCTTACGACTCCAACTTCTACCGCACCACAGACTCAAATGCTAAATTTTTCTGCATTTGGCGGATCTTACCAAGCGAGTTCCTTAAGTTATAAGACGTTATCGCGAGTTCAATCAATTTTGGCAGAACTAAACTCAATGTTTAAGACAAGGTCAAAATTGTATGCTTTATCTCCAGGTTGCATTCTCGCCGCTCCTGAAGGATCATTAGAAAGCTTGAGAAATTTGTTGATGGCGCACTCCGAATCCCAGCAGTATATTTTTTCGATTGGGTTTCCGCCTGATACAGGTTCTACTGCAACAGCAACAGCAAAGGTTATTCGTAATCCAGAGGAGGAAGAAGATGAAGACAGTAACTTTTTAGCATCCCCCGAGAAGGATGCTTGCGCATCTCCCGACAAGGACAAATCAACTCCTCCAACACCGAGATCATTAAATAAACTTACAAGCCTTCTGACAACATCATTTAAGAAAAAGTTAGCGACTCCGAGGATCGTCCTCTTGTCCTTTGAACAATTAGTTTCATTACAAGTGGATACTATAGAATTAATGATAATGGGAATAATTTTTGCAACTCCTCCACCTCCAAAATTTTCTAGGTGTTACATAAGTGCAACGCGTATTGCAAACTTAAACAATCGCGGCTCAGCGAAAAATAACAGTCTTAATTTGGTTGTCTTGTACACAACAGAGTTTGAAGAAGACGAAATGCTAATTGGACGGAAAGTTTTAAAGAGGGAAGACGTCGAACCAAAATCGAGGTCGCATTCAAACTCGATAGGTTCATTTACGGACAAGTCGCCAAAGAGATAAGTTTGCGTTTTAGTTGCAAAAAATGCAAAAACGTTTCTCTCACTTCATTGCGTTGCAATCGTTCCCAATTTTTATCATGTTCCTTATTCCTACCCATAAATTTGAAAAGAAGTTCGTGAAAAATATCTGAAAAATGCGTAAAAATAGCAACAATGGCAACAATTCTTGATGGAGTCTGAGACACCACAGTCGAAATGCCTACTGTAAGACCCATTAGAATTGCTTCAGTATATGAATGACTTGCAAAAAACGATAAAGTTACGACCAAACAAAACAAGATGAAGTCACACGCAAATGCATCGAGATGAAATGATGCATTTCGGCGAGATTTTGATTGAAGGAGTTTTAAAACATGGCTAATAAACAATGTCGACAAGATTGAAAGAGCAGTTATTGATACCATTCTTTCTTCTTCTTTTCTCACAATTTGTAAAGCGCAGAAAACAAAAAACAAAAACATGCAAACGAAAATGACTAAAAGTAGAAATAAAAGTAGCACTAAAAATAAGAAAAGTAGGAGTATTATTAGAAGTAAGAGAAATAAGAGTATTATTAGTAGGAGTATTAGGAGCAGTCGGAAAAGCAAGAGGACTCTACTAAGGGGTGGGGCTTGCTCTGAAGTAAGTGATGTAATTACTGGTGAGGATTTTGCAACCATGGACCCTACCGCTCGACTTCAAGTTCCATCAGGTCAAGCCGGCAAGGAGTTTTGTTTTGACATTAACGCTTTAGAAAACGAATTCGTAAATTATACAAGGCACATGAATTGGTATACAAACACCCCGTTTACCTTTGATCAACTTCCGATTATAAGAGCGTTTTGGAGGGCAAAATTTAACAGAATACCGTTACCCTCTCCAGAAACATCTGACGCCGAGCGCGCAGAATACTTGTCGCAAACTAGACGATACATGGCTTTTGATGATATCTTGGACAATTTAACACTTGTGGAGCTTGATAAAGAGGAAAGAAAAGAAGCAGCTGAAAGGGCAATTCGTAAAGAGAGGTTGAAACTTGAAAGATTGCTTCAGTCGTTTCGCGCACAATTGCAAGCAGAAGACGTTGCGAGAAGAGCGATTACATTTCGCGAAAGACTTGATGACATAAATCAACAGTATGATTATAACAACCAAATTAAAAAATATGTACAGTACTATGGTTATTTTGCTTACTATATTTTCCTTCTTTACGGAATTTCAGTGAGTGCTGAAGAATTTTTAAGACTGGTAGAAAGACTTATTGTATTAGGTATTCAAGTGCCTTCTGTAGTCTAAGATTTAAGTTTAAGACGAGAGTACGAAAGAAGTCACAAGAATGCAAAAGATTAGGAATACAAGATGATAATAGTCTGACAGAGGCTTTGCTTTTTGACCAAGAATCGCCCGTGCATTTAAGTTATAGTGTGGAAACAAACCGATTTTTAGCATAGGTCCCGGAAAATGTACAAAGAAAGGTATAGTGTCAATGGTGCTTACTGAATCTAATACATGAATGGTCTTGCATAAAATTCCTTTGCGATCAAGACTTAATGTTAATGTTTTAGACAAATCAGAATCAATCCAATCTGCAATAGCTTTTTGGTCATCGAAATTTAAAAGTGAAGCTTGTGTTTGTATTAATACATCCGAATACATTTTTGCCAAGGCATGTGCTTTTCCACACACAAATCCGACATTAACGTTAACGTTCTTATTATCGTAAGTCAAATCCATTTCATTCAACAAACACATGGTACCGTTGTGGAATGTATGAGTAGCTCCACAATTTTTGGGGCTTCCGCACCACCACTCGGAGCTAAAGACAATATCGGAGTGAAAGGCTTTAAATGCGGAATCAAAATTGTAATTTACATCTTTCCGAACGCAAAGCACATCGAAGGCGTCTACAAATACTAAAATCTCGTTAGGATCTTCTTTAATAATTATGTTACAATAGTCAAGATATTTTTCGAGTCTCCATTTCCATCCCTTCCATTGTTCACCCCAACCAAGTTTTACTGGATTTATTCGTGCTCGTTCCAGACTCGCAATCATATTGTCTAATGATTCGGTGGAATGAGTAGCTAACATTAAAATCTTCATTCTTTATTTTTGATTGTTTGTTTTTATCATGTTTTTTTAATTACTTTACACACACACAATTATTGCAAACGGAGCTCGTGCATGTGTCGTGTTGATCATTTTGTTTTAAAAATAGTAAAAATGTGCGCGGAGGACAATGTGAAGAATGACCGCCTTTACAAAATTGCTGTGGACAAAACGAGCTTAACTTTGTGCAACAGGATTCGTCATGTTGATCCCTCGCATTTTCATGTTTCTTAGAGTTTTTCAAATTATAATAGGGTCCACAATACTTGAGTCCGCATTGAAAGCAAAACGAGTTACCACACCCAAATTCTGAATGAAAAACATTCTTTGCGTCCAATCCACACGCAAAAATGTACATGCAATTGTCATCTTTTAAACACCACCTGGAACACCAAGGACATTGCATCTCTTCTTCTTATTTATTATTTGTTGTCATCAACAAAGTTTATTTATTATTTGTTCTCATCAACAAAGTTTAAGAGAGGAAGTAAAAAAAAGAATATTAATAATAAATGGGTAGGGGATATACTTCACATAATGTTTGGCCATTATCATCTTCAACAGCTTCTCAACAAAGTGCGAAAGAACATTCCAAAGATCTAAAAAAGGATTTAGAAAAGGACGAGTCTCAAATAGAAAATGGCAATGAAACGGAAACAAAGATTGCCGATAAAATTGTTAAGATTTTGACTCCATTAATTGAATCTTTAAAAGGTTTGGGGGAAGGGAAAGGAGAAGGGAAAGGAGACGAGACGATAGAAAAAAAGCTCGATGCTGCAAAACAAAGGGAAAAAGTATTCATAGTTTGTCTCATTGTATTTGGACTATTAGCCTTCTTTTCCTTCTTGTCTGCAGTATGGTCTGCAAATTCAGTCGAAAAATTATTAAGAATTCTTTATAAAATGAAGCAAGCAAAGTCTTAACAAAAGAAATAAAATCAATCATAATAAAAACAAAAACATAATGGGCTACGGAGTAGAAGTTCATACAGGAGTTTTGAGAAAATGTGGAACCATTCAATGGTTTGACATAAAAGGTGGGTACTCTTTCTTTAAGTTCGGAGGTTGGGATTTAGAAACATCTACCATTATCGACATTGACTTTAATAATGATCTAAACGAATTTCAGCGCAAAAATCATGAAGAATACATTTACTGGGTGGATGACGATGGAAATCTTGTTTTTAGAGATCCATATGGACAAAGCAGGAGAGTCATTTCTATAAATAAAGTTATTAAAGATTTAGAGAGATTATTGAAAGACGATTCTTTGGAAATAGATCACCTTTTAGAAGAATGCATCAAAACATTAGAAGCCGATAAAAAGAAAGGTCTTAAGTTGGTTTTGTTTTCTGGAACATAACCGTATTCATTTCATTTAATTTTTGTATATGTTTTTCGTTTTTTGTAGCTAAAGGTGGTCATAGTCTACGTTAAAATTATAAATTATAATCATCTCCCCCTCTCTGTCTAACCCCCTCTGAATTAAATAAAGATGAAGGAGTCTTTAATAATTTTTATGCACTCACAAAACAGGGTCGATGCACTCCCAACTTTACCCGATTATTACGAATGGCATGTTTTTGACGAGAAGGAGTATTGCAAGTCAGTTGAAGAAAATTTTAAGATCTTTAGCAAAATGATACGAAAGTTAAAACCTCAAGCGTTTTATACGTACAAAAATGATGGAATTGAACGCTTCTCGTGCCTTCTTCGACCGTTTTTTGAATGCAGAAAGAAATGGTTGCACCTTGACTCTTTCGCATCTTTTTCAATCGATTGGCACGTCGCGCCCAATATTTTTGGCAGCATGGGATTTAATGGACACAAGTTTTCGAAAGATAACCCAATCTTTTCGGTCATTACCACAACGTTTCATAGTAAGGAACGACTGATGCGTCCTCTCAAGTCATTACAAGCTCAAACGTACAAGAACTGGGAATGGATACTTTTTGATGATTCAAAGGAAGACGACCATGATTTCACGTATGCTCAAATTTTGAATTTGGCCGACAATGATTTTCGAATTAGACCGTACAAGGCCCCGTGCCATTCTGGTTACATTGGGGAAATGAAGAATTTTGCGAGCTCGTTTGCTCGCGGAGAATGGATTGTCGAACTTGACCACGACGACGATATCGACGAGACGCTTTTAGATGTTTTAAAATCGGCGGCAGAAAAATATCCGAACGCCGATTTCATGTATTGCGATTCGGACGAGGTGTTTGAGGAAAGTGGCGAGTCAAGAAGTTACGGAGATTTTTATGCGTTTGGGTTCGGATCAAACCAGCGCTACATTAGAAACGGAAAATGGCAGATCCAGTGCTTGACGCAAGGAATGAATCCGCGGACCGTAAAGCACATTATCGGTGTTCCTAATCATGTGCGAGTTTGGAGGCGTTCTTTTTACGAGTCTATCGGCAAGCACGACTACACTCTTTCGGTTGCCGACGACTACGAGCTCTTGCTTAAGACGTTTTTGAGAGCGAGGGAACGAGTTCGAATTCCTAAACCCTTGTACATCCAATACGTCAATACGGATGGAAATAACTTTACGAAAATTCGCAACGCGCTCATTCAACACAATTCAGCTCACGTATACATGAAATATGCGAATGAACTTACTAAAAAACTTGAAAGCGTAGGCTCGTTTGAGCTTCCTTTTCAGTACCAGCCTTACTGGAAAGCGCAATCAAGATTTCCGTGCCTTGAAAAAACATTTTCTCCAGATCAGGACGAAGATACAATTTCAGTCATTATTCCAACGTTTAATCGGCCGATAGAACTTATTAAAGCAATTGATTCGGTCTTTGGGCAAACGTATACAAACATTTTACTCTACATTGTTGGTGACAAATGCCCGACTCTGGATGACACAATGAAATCGTTGCTTCTTTCCTTATCCCTAGAGCAATGCAAAAAGATATTTTATTGGAATTTGCTCGACAATAGCGGCAAGTACGGAGCAGTGTCGAGAAATTACGGTTTAAAAATGATGGCAACTACAAAGTGGATTGCCTATTTAGATGACGACAATACATGGCTGCCAAACCATTTGAGTTCATTAATGGAGTCTATAAAGAAAGCTGACGCGGACTTTGCATTTAGTGGATTCTTGGTTAATGGAAAACAAGAGTTGGCATGTTCAAAAGCATGCTTTGGTCGCATTGACTCCAGCTCGTTTTTACACAAAAAAGAGCTCGCAGACGAGTTTGGATACTGGAAGATGGAGGATGTTGGGTACGCGAATGATTGGGAGTTCGTAAAACCATGGACGCTCCCCGAATCAAAAAAAATTGGGGTCCCTTCAAACAAGTGCACGTTAGTCTACAACACTTCAAACAATACACAAACTTTTGAATCGATAAACCAGCTATCGCCAAACAATTAATGAATAATAAAAAAAAAATAAATAAAATGAAATATGGTGTCCTCCCAGTACCAACTTTTCCCATTGATATATATGATGTCAAGGAAAAATCAGGTTCACGACGAGAATATAGTTTGCAGCTTTCAGATGAGTTAAAAGATGTTGCTTCGCATATTTCAAACGTTCCGCTACGATTCGCTAGTTTAGTTCTTGCCTATCCAGGACAAGACGGTGATCAGGACTTTCATTCTGATTCGACTTCGGGCGAAAGAGCCATTGTATATCTTACGGATGTAAACGAAGAATCAAATGGTCCTATCGAATTTCAACAGTACGGTAAGTTGCTAGGTAAGGCAGGAACGTACGTTCATTATAATGCTGACGAAATTCACAGAGGTTGTAAAAGCGACATTAACAGATATGCCTTGGCCCTTGCGTTTGATCATGCGTCAGAAGAAATCACTACCATTGGCGGACCTTTAACTTGCGTAGGTTATACGTGTCCTTCTGGATACGATTTGAAGGACCCTCCTCCAACTGACGTTGAATTGACAACGGAGAATTGTTGCGATAAGAAAATTGATATTTTATTTATAATTTTTCTCATTTTTCTAGGAATTCTAATTTTCGCAGTTTTATTCATCAAAATGAATTGATTATAAGTCCTTTAGACAGGACAATAATAAAAAAAAGAAAGATGGATACTTACGAATTAAAGTTGCAACCTCCAGTTCTAACACCAATAACTCCGCTTATTCCCGAATTGTCGAGTTTTGCGTCCGAAAATGGATACGGTCGAGTCCTCTTGTACGTAGGCCTTGTTCTTCTTTTTTTCGCATTAGCGGGCGAATGGAAAGCAACAAGCTCGGTGTCAGACGAGTCGAGAAAGTATGGAATCAACACGTCAGTAGTCGGTGAGGACACTCACCGGCAATGCAACAATTATATATACACTGAAAACTTTGTGCGAAAAGTGCATACCTTATCAGCCGTGCAGTGGAGGCGAGCAATGATTACATCTTTTTTCTCACTAACAATTGCCATTCCAATTTCAAAATTAAAGCCATCGTACCGGCAGCTCGACATTTTATTGTTTGTTGTTTTCGTTACAAGCTGGTGCGTGAATGGATTCATGGATTACCATTTACGAAGTGTTTCTGACACTGCAGTCGAGGTTGGAATGCAAAACACAGCAACAACATTCACAGGAGGAGATTATGTTTGCACTGTCGTTGCAGAAGCAGTTTAAATTTTATAATGCTGTTGAACAATAAAGTTAGGGAGCCAAATTTTCTTGTTTTTTATCATTGCACTGTACACGCTTCTAAATTCAACGTCACATAGGGTTCCTGTGAATTATAATGTGATTTCCTTCGTGAGGACCACCATCAATACCAAAAGATCCACAAGAACATAGTTTGTAATCATGAATATGTGTACTCACGATTGTTTGATTACATTTCTTGCAGAACAATGCATGTCGTTCCATTGTGTATCGCACCCCACCGTAAAAAAATAAAAGAGGACATTTTTTTATTTTATAATGAAATGTCTAACGAAAGCACTAATTTAATACTTGTGGTGTCCACCACGGTATTTCATGCATATATAATGTACACGAGCATATATTGGTTTACAAATAATTGTGAATGTATTTAAAATAAAATAAATCAAAAAAACAAATACAATAAACGAAATGTCGAGTGCAATCGAATTCGATTCAAATGCAGTTGCAGCATGGGTACACCTCTGCGAACAAGAAGGTGAACTGATTAGAAGTGGGGTTTCACCAGACTCGCAAGAAATAAAACTACTTCGTCTTAAAATTGCGACTAAAATGGTAATTCTTTTGCCTAATTTAAAACAAGATGAAAAGACAAACCTTTTGATGTTTCTGTTACGAGATGCAGATGCGAATTACGCGAACGAAAGCGTTAATAACAATGAAGGCGCGGATGACCCTGTAGATATAAATAAATGAGTTTAAATACGTTAAATAAATTTATTACCATAACCCACTTTATAAAGAAAAGATGGCTGCCGCCATTCCCCGCATGCCAGAGTCAAGACGAGTTGTGTCGCGCAATCCAGAACTCGTATTTCAAAAAGTAAATGAAATTTTGGTTCAATCTTCAAATTTATATCGAGATCCATCCTCAAAACTTATTCAGTTAAATTCCTCCTTGTCTCCTTTGAACGTTCCTCTAAAAACGCGTCAGATTGAGCAATGGCCCACTCGTACTGAGGCGTGCTGCTTGCATTGCAGTGAGCCTTGCCCCGCTACGCCGTTACCCACTGTACATTTTTTCGACCCTGTGTCGTCGTCGTACTGGCTATCCGGATTCTTTTGCAGGCCGTGTTGTTCTCTAGCTTACATCCAAAACGATTCGCAATTCAATTCTGACCGAACTCGATGCAATATGTGGACGCGAGAAGTCTTGCTAAAGTTTTTTAAAATGAATTCCACTACGGCCGCTCCTCCCCGAGCTGCCCTTAAAAAGTTTGGTGGTCCGTTGACTCTTGCTGAATTCTATGGAGAGGACGCATATTGTACCCGTTTTGTTGAAGTTCATGCTGCACCATTTGTTTCTTTTGCAATGTATGCTGAAGTTATGCAAGCGCAAACAAAATTCATACCAAAAGACAAGGACAAAAACATGTACGCAGACAAGGAGAAAGAGAAGGAGAAAGGAAGCAAACAGGATCTGACTGAAGATGGTATTCGTCAGCCCTTTTTGCGATCCGATCCTATTGCGAATCAAGAATGCACCACGCAACCTTCTTTGCTTGTAAAGTACTTGACGAATTTGGCTCTTTATTCAAGCTTAAGCGAACAAGAAAATGACAAGGAGAAGGAGAATGAGAAGGACGACGTATCAAGGCGTGAAAAGAAAGTTAGAGCAAGTAAGGATAAAGAGAAGGACAAGGAGAAGGAGAAGGGTACAAGAAAAAGTAAAATTGATGATATGGATGATCCTCAGAAATCAATACACTCTAAATATCTGGCTACTTCTTCTTCTGCTGCTAGTTCAGATGCAGATGATCAGATCGTTAAAAAGGTAAGAAAACCGAGAGTGTCGAAAATAAATTCTGATGATCAAGAGGTGTCAAAAGCGCCTAAAAATGTATTGAAGCGAGCAAAGAAAATGGAAATGCAGGATGCAGCAATGGGAAATAAAACCAGATCTTTATTGTCGTATGCTCAAAAAACTTAACAGATAAAATAAATAATGATTAACATGTTTGATTACGATTACGAATATGAATGTGATTGTGAAAAAGAAAAGGAAAAGGAATTTGAAAAAGAAAGGGAAATAGAGGATAAAAAAAAGACGATGTGCAACTGTAGACTCTTTAAAACTTCTTTACATTTTGTTATCAAAACGTCTTTACTTGCGTTGTCAGCATTGGGCATAGTAATCATCTTAAAGAAAATAAGTTCTCTCGATGGTGGTCCAGATCTTTAAATGCCAAAATGCGTTTTGCCTCCAATCAAGAACTTTTTCGCATTTCCTAATTTTTGAAATTCTGATGTGGAGCCGCCCTTGTCTGGATGAACTTCACGTGCTCTATTTAGATATGCCTTCTTTAAAAAAGTCTTGCGTTCTTCTTTAGGAATTCCTGACAAATCTTCTTTGCGCAAACCAAGTATTGCAAGAGCGGACTCTTCCGTAAATTTTTCTGGTCCTCGTTGAGGCGATCTTGATCTCGATCTTGATCTTGATCTCGATCTCGATCTTGATCTGGCTCTGGATGATTTAAAAATAAAGTCTCGTAAGCTTCCATACGCTTCGGGTATCACCCAAGCTTCTCGATCTTCTTTAGGAGCGAAGGGCATAACGATTTCATACATTCTATAATACAGTCTTCTTTTCTGTTCCGATCTGTCACTAGGACATGCACAATACTCATGGGCCTCATGTCCCATAAATGCGAAATCGTTACACGCGCAAAACTTGAAGAGCCGTTCAAGAACGTGTCCTTCTTCCATAATCTTAAACTTGTCAATGTCATTCAACTTGGAAAATAACATTTTTAAAAAGACGACACACTGATCATTTGCTCCATTGATCAATAAATTTGGAATTGTTTTTTCATAAAGACCTGATAAGCCTGGTGCTTTCGCAAAAACATCGGCTCCTAAATTCAAAAGTTTTTGTAATGTTTCTGACGATACAGCAGCTCTGCTGTATTTATTAAAATAACAATTTTCCGCAAGTTGAATTAATAAAGTGCTCTTATCTCTTTTAGATAATTTTGTAGTTACCTCAACAAGTTTGTTAATGTCGTAACGATTGGTTAATGAAACTATTGATAGAGATGACTCATCAATGGCAACACTACCTGAAGTTTCGTATTTCGAATACCTTTGAATACCTTGAATGGAAGGATCGCCGTTTTTTAAAAGCAGCAGGTCAATTAAGGACGTCAGAGAAGGTGAAACACTTTCTCCATAAATCGTTTGTTCTACAGCGTACAAGAGCGGAGTCCTCCAAACTTTGTTGTGGTGCTGATCAAGGTTTTCAGGTTTAGCAGACGAGCACAAACTAAAGCTATTAACGTTTCCACCTTCATTAATGTATTGAACAATAAGATTATTGCGAACCGAATCGTCACTCTTTTTTTCGTTTACAACCGCCGCCCACAATAAACAATCCTTTGCATTTACCGCTCGTAATGAAACATCCGGATCAGTTGCTTTTGTAGCTTTCTTGCCCGCACCATACGTAATGTCAGGATCTCTATTTACGCGATTGTAAACCCTTGCATGTTCCTCTAAAGGTAACAACTGGAATTCAGCTTCTCGTTTTCTTTTATTTTCGTAATAAAGTGCTATTTGAGCTGCCCTTCTTCTCTCCTTCTCTGCAAGTTCTTTTAGAAAGAGATCCTTCTTCTCCTTTTTAAGTCTTCTAAATTCTTCAATCTCATGCTTTGATTTTTTAGGCGGCATTTATCTTTTTTTTTTATCAAGCAAGTGTGTTTAAAATTTAAAATTTTTTGGATACTTTTAACAATATAGATGTAATAAAATAAATGCCGAAATCCAAAAAAGTAAAGACAGAACAAGAACAAGGCGACGACGACATGCAAGATATGAAAGAAAAGAGTCCTCAACAAAAGCAAGATGATATCGCTTTAGCTTTGGAAGAGGCAGACGAAGAAGTCAAGAAGAAGGTCATTAAGCCCAATGAAGACGAGCGTCGAGCTTTGTCTCTGTATTGTGAAAAGAGCTTAAAGTGCAAGGAAAAGCAGGCTGAAATTAAGAATTCAGTAAAGCAAATGAAAGTTCAGGTTGCCGACTTGCGCAAGAGTCTATTGCATGCAATGAAGCAATCTGGAAAGGAAGTCTTTGTGATTCCAAAGCTCATGCTGAGGAAGGCCGAGCTAGAGGCTCAGAAGAAGAAGTTTTCTATGCCTCCGGCGTACTTGAGATTAAAGACGAATTCAAAGGACTTATCGATCACCGACGAAGTGATCAGCGAGGCTGTGGATTCATTAAGCGATCAGGACATTGCAGATCAGGAAATGCTGAGCGGCAAGAGTGCGCTGGCCAAGGCCATCATTGATATTGTTCGTCGAAATATTCGTGAGTACAAGGAACAGTTCATTATGAGCCCATCAATTCCTCGCGGTATTCGTCATGTTGATATTGATGATGCCGAAGACGACTGCGCAAAGATGGCCGTCGAGCTCTTCTTTCTTCAGCAAACGATTTCTGAAAAAGAAGCCGGTGGGAAGGGTGATTTGACGGAACTTAAGCAGGTTATGAAAATTGTCGAGCCCAAGGTTGACCAGTATTTTGTGAGGGGAAACTTTACTTCCCAGCGAATTCAGCTTGGGGAACTTCCCTACACTTTGGTTCGCCGAGTTGCGCAAAGCAAGCCGCGCATGAACTTCAAGATGCTTGAAAATATGGTATCACAAGGTGTCGACGACATTTTTGCTCACACAAAAACAAAGAAGGACACAAAGGAAGACGCCGTCAAGCTTGTATTAAATCCGGGAGCTCGAGAGGATTTAAAAAGACTTCTTCTGTCCCGTTTCGCATCGATTCCTTCGACTACAAAAGTGTCGATTCATTTAAAAGCGATTAGTGAAAAGGACGACCAGGACGAAGAAGGGGAAGAAGAGGAAGACGGGGTGGAGGTGGAGGCATAACAAGTTTAAAATTTAACAATCAGAATCGGAATCCCCCTCATTTGAAATCAAATCTAATCCACTCAAAAATGCGTCATGTTTTGTTGTTTTGGGCTGCACATAAATTGGAGTGGAGTCAAACACAATTGTGTATGGATTCTCCTTCTCCTTTTCATTCTCCTTAATTTTTTCCTTATCATTTACTCGGCACCACGATCCTCCACGTACATTGTCCTTGCCCTTAAGTTCAAAGTATTTTTGGGTAATTTTGTTTTCAAGACCTGGAGTTAAAGGATACAGGACTTCCAAAACCTTGATAGCCTTGTGAAGTTTTGTCCACTTGGCACCCACACCCGCAAAATGTTGAGCCATTCTCACATTAAAGTTCATTGTTGCTCCAACATAAATGCAATCATCCTCAAGTTCCAAAACATACACGCATGCATTAAGTTGAATCGGCAAGAACTGAAAGGACGACATTTTGTTCGTTTACAATCAATTTACAAACCAAAAATATTTTTGCGTTTAAAATGTGGTATTTCAATAATTAATTTAATAAAAATGTATAGAAAACAAAAGAGAATGATGAGTACAATCGATTTACCTAGAAAGGAAGCAAAAGTCGTGGATGGAAAAGCTTTAATTGTAACGACCAAAGAAATACAAAAATCGAAGGATGTGAAGGATAAGAAGGATGAGAAGGATGCTCAAGTTAAGGAAATTAAGGACGTAAAGGAAGTTAAAGCCACAAAGAAATCTACAACAAGTACAGAAGCTTCAAAGCCTGTAGATTTAAAGACAACATCGACTACGGTATCAAAAACTTTAAAAACTTCAAAAGACTCTGAACCCAAAAAAAGACCTCTTGAAAGTTCTTCTTCCTCTTCTCCTTCTTCTTCTTCTTCTTCATTTAGTTCTATTATAACAAGAACACCTACCGAACTTCAGAATCAACCACCAGCACCCATAGCAAAAAAGTCTAAAATCGTAGAGAAAGTAGAGAAAGAAAAAGAAAGAGCACTAGACGTAGATGTAGAGGAAGACGACGAAGAAGACGAAGATGAAGAGGACGACGAAGAGGAGGAAGACGAAGACGAAGACGATGACGGAAACATCTCAGAAATTGTACCTTCCGACGAAGAGGAAGCCATTGAGGAAATTGCGCCTGAAACGGAGGAAATGTTAGCAAAGGCTGAAGCCGAAAGAATTGCCGCATCCATTAAGGGAGCCACTTGCGTAAATGGTCGCGTTCTTCGCGATCGCACAAAGATCGTAAATCCTACCGAGAACAGATATGGAGACAAGGAGCGAGAGCTTCTGTTTATTAAGGACGAAAAGAAAGAATTAATTCGCGAATTAAAAATTTGGAGGGAAACTCCAGAATTTGTAGGCAAAGTTGCGGGACTTGCCTGGCCTGTTCTGAATGTCCGCATGTCCCTGGATGCTATTCGTTTAGAGCATGATAGAGTGCGCATTTCGTTAGGTTTAGAATCAACTGACGAAGAAAGCGAATCAAATGCTGATGAAGAGGATGAAGAGGAGGAAGAAGAAGAAGAGGATGAGGATGAGGATGAGGATGAGGAAGAGGAGGAGGAAGAGGAGGAGGAAGAGGATGAGGAAGAAGAGGAGGAAGATTAAAATGTTAATGTTGTTTCAAATAAATTACTACTTTACCTTTTTCCTAACCCTTTACGCCAATTCTGCGGCCAGTCTGCGCCTTTGCCTACACTTTTTACTTTCAATCCCTGTTCCTGACTTTGACTTTTAATAACTCTTTCTAGAACAGATCCTGCTGCGCTTTCTGTAGGTTGATTTACAGTGAGAGTTGGAAGTGCCTTAATGATCAATCCGATGAGAAACGAAACAATGACTGCGAGAATCATGAATTTAATTGCACTTGACGTTGAGCCAGAATTTGTGTTTGCAAGATTGATTTGTGTAACATTAGCGGATGAGTTGTCATTAAGTATGTTTATGCTCTTATTATCCCGAGGAGAATAAACCGGAAAATAACCACACGTTGTTCCTGAGTCAAAATAAGGAGGATCACAAACATAAGAGCAAACTGGGTGATCCGGATCCGCATTCTGATTTACTTTAATTAACTCAGTGCCAATTGGACACGAATACAATTGATTTGAGAGTCCACCGTTTGTGAGAACTTGAGGCAAGAGTGATGAAAAGGGTTTCGCACATCTCTTTGCGAATGGAAGCGCAAGTTCATTGGAATCAGACGTAACTTCCGCGTAATTTGAAGGGCACGACTCGAGACCGTCCCAAACACAAACGCTCAGAAGAGTTATGGAAGATAAAGGATATGCTGCTTGCGTCGAAGTATTTGGCGGCAAAATTAATGTATATGTTCCAACTGCTGTTTCACTTATTTGCACCAATCCAATGGCCTTTGCAAACTCCAAATTTCCATTTATTGCGAGTTGGGTTGAAATTAAATTTGTGAATGTTAATTTTTGAGAAATATTATACGTGACGCTTATGATACTGCTTCCTATAAAAGATGAAATTGCTTTTTGGATCATGTAAGCAAAATCAACCGCATTGTAAATTCCGTCCACCAGAGTAATTTCGTCGCTTTGGGCATCAATGACTCCATAAAGAGAAAATGTTTGAGAACTTGATAAGAAAGGAGTCAGAGATATTGGATATGGCGATGGAAAACTTGATTTAGGCAAAAACAACGTAGAATCGTTCGAGGGCAATGAAATCCCCAAAAGTGCAGACGTTTCTCCGTCAAAATTTGGATGTACAGTCAAATCATAAGGAGAATTGTTTGTCCATTCTAGTAATCCAGATTCGCTCATTTGAACTGAAACTATAGGTTCTAAATTTTCAAGCCCAAAGAAGTAAAATGAAACTGTGCTATTATTAGTGGAGAATTGAAAAGGTGAAAAGTTTTCTCTTCTTGTTGGTGCAATGACGAACTCATTATTTTGACATCCGAAAGCAGCGCCTGCAAGACTGCTTAAAGACATTGTTATTGGATTCGGACCCGTGTTTTCCCATATCAAGAAATTTCCAGGTCCAATGCTAACGATTAAGTTTAGATTGTGATAACTTTGGAATCCATAGCCGTTTTTGTAACAAAGGGATGCAGTTGAGCTCGCATGATATCCTGTAATAATCAAATGAGTCCCTACCGTTATTGTGGTTTCCGTAACTTCTTCAACGTCAAAATCTCCATTGAAAATGTCATCCAATGCGCCTGAACAGTTAATAATTGATGAATTCATAACGTTGTAACCAATTGTGGATGGCACAGTAAATGTTATGTGCCCAAGACCGGAATTGTTAGTAAATGAAATCCCCGTTACGTTTATTACTGGAATTACGTATCCATTTAAATAGTCTGCAAGTGCAGACGGGCTCATCATTGTTGGAGATGGACCAAAGTCTATTAATTGGCCATTTACAGTCACAGTTCCTCCAAATTCTGTTCCCGTTCCCATTTCGGTGTCCGTTCCGTTAAACTCCACGATTGGAAGCAACGTTTCGTAAATTGCGAAATGAGATTTTGTGTATGCGTTTGTTAGTACGTAATCAGTAGTAATTCCCAATAATGCACATGCCTCAGTACCAGCAATGATTGTAATGTCATGCATTGAGTTGTTTGTAAACACAAATCGAGACGAGCTCGTTAGTTCATCATTTATATCTCTATTACTCACATCTACAACAAGAACGCCTGAATATCCGATCGCACTTGCAATTGCTAAATTAAATTGATCAATCCCATTGACAACATGTGGAAATGTTATTGAAATGGTGTTTGGAGTGAGTCCAATACTTTGAATCTGAAATGTGTCGTTTGTCGAGTTAGGTAATACTTTTTCATCCACAACTTCAGGTTTTGATAATCCCAAAGTAACACTTTTTCCAATTTCTAACTTTGTTTCGTCTTTGTTTAAGAGGATTCCTAATGCCATTGCACTTACAGGATCATTGAAAGATACGGAAATTGTCTGTGAATAAGTTGTCGGTGTCGAGTTGCTCCAAGTTACGTAAGTATTATAAACGCCTTCGACTATATCAAGTGTGAAAAATCCGTTTCCATTCAAAGCGTATTCAGATCGAGTCAAAATTCCTCCAGGTAAGGTTTCGGTTATAGACACTGGAGGACTCGAATTGATCGTTCGTGTAAAGGAAATTGTTGGATTCTGTACTATTATAAATGGAATTGGTGATGTAGTAATTGGATTCGCGTTTTTGACTACTGAAGGTTGATTTGAGGAAGATCCCATTCGTAAAAAACTATTTGGAAAAATAGTGTATGGAGACGTTGTTCCATCAAATCCCAGATTTGAAGAATCAATTTCAGAAACTGGAACAACTACAATTGGATTGGATCCAGAATTAGACCAAACAAGATAGCCTTCATTGTTTGACGCAGAAATATTACTTGCAGACGTAACTTGATTAATTGATGCGTTCAGATTTGAAATGCACGTCTCTTCTGAAGTATCATTCATGAATGTAAACATTGTGCCAGTTTCTCTATTTAAATAGGCAGCCGCTACTGAATTTGTTAAGAAAGAAACATACTTTGCATATTCACACTGGCCCCCCCCATCTGGAACAATAGGACTATTGCAGCCCGAAATGTTGATGAACACGTCGGATCCCCAACCAGTAATTGCAAAATACGAATCTTGAGGTATTGTCACAAGATTGGCCGAAGTTGACATTGACGAAGAATATCCAGATTCGCTTAAATATCCTGAGAATTGGAGTATACCTGCGCTACCAAACCAATTAAGTCCCATCAGAGTCGCACCATTTGACGTTGAAGAGACAATGCTTCCAACTCCATCAACGTCAAGGGCATGAAACACGTATTGCATGTAATAACCCGGTTCAATTGCGGTACCTAAATAAGTATTGTATGGATTGTAAACAAAATTTACCGAGAGATTGCTTGATGAAAACAGTGCATTTGACAGATCCATATTTACTTCGCGAAGAAAAGATGAAGGAGATTGATAAATTGCGTCTGATAGTGTCAACGTATTACTGTTTGTTAATGTATAAAGCGTATATGTATCGTTGCATGATGAAACTGAAAATATACCTTGGTCTGCTCCAAATGTTGCATCACCCATTGAAACGTTTGAAGCGTATGTCAAGAACGGAAAAAAATTCGTGCTCGAAACATCTATTCCAAGGAGACCACATGTTGTTACATTTGACGACTCAATTTGAAAACTTCCAATATTCCAAGTACTTGATCTAAACAATGGATCTATACTCCAAATTAATTTACTTGTTGAAGGATTAGTTTGAACTTGAACGCCTATCCCAGTCTGCACTTGAATTGCATTCTGAAGAGTTGATGCAAATTGTTCTAGTGAATACGTACCTTTCGGGATTTCGTGAGACGCAAGACTCACTGGAAAATCAATAGATATCGGAGAATCGTATTGTATTATCATTGTTACAATAAATAAACCGCTGTCATCTGAAACTTGAATCACATTGCTAGAAGAAGAATTTATAACGTATGGAGATTGTACAGTGCTCTGCGATGCAGAATTAATCGAAAAGAAAGACGGTGGTTGTTCTATTCCCAGACCTGTTGCTGCCAAAGAATTACTTGCTACAATAGAGCAAGGACTTAAGTTGGTATTTTTCCAAAGCAATGTATTATCACTGTAACTGTACGAAACGGAAACGCTACTTGGCAAAATTGAATTTATAAACATAACCAATGATGAAATTGTGTATGAATTTTGTGGAATTTTAAGAGTAAGTCCGAGGCCGTAAAGATTTAGTTTGTCGTTCGACGAGTTAATGTTTGCGCCGACTGCACCAAAGAAAAGTGGAGAATATCCAGTGAGGCAGGGTATCAACCCCGGAATTCCTGAGTAATGGAAAGGATGCGTAGATGGCAATGCATTATTTAATCCCCATTTTGTCGCCAAGTATCCTTCGACTAATAATATTTCTTGTGGACTTAAGTTTTTAGTAAAGGTGATAATTTCGCCAATATCACCCTCCCAGCCATCTTTTGACGAAACGTCATCATAAAAAAAACCTTTAAAGGGTGTATTTTGAGTTCCACTTGCTTGAATTCCATTTACACTAAGCAAAAATGTAGAAGCAGAAGATGGAAATTGAACTGTTCCTCCAGTTACATTTATCGCCTTTACAAACTGGGTCGCTGGCGACGTCGTTTGGTATTGCGCGGTTCCTAATTGATTTATTGAGTAGCACGCAGCCGACGCACTTAACAAATTTGAATTTACACCGATATCTCCGGTAACGAATGTTGTAAAGACATTCGCATTAACCGCAGTTGTGGAATTTGATGCCTGCGATGCAGCTGACGCTACGGTTGTGCTTGATGAGATTTGAGACTGAAAATATGTAATAACCTTTCCACCCAAAAGAATGTTATTTGAATTGTCTGTATCATAAGGGTTTTCTACATTATATCCCAAATTTCCAAAGACGGTTTGATACTTTACAACTGGTTTCCAATATGAAGTACTTGTTCCGTCAGTGGGAGGAACTTGATTAACATTGCCGACAATTGCTAACGAAATAAACGTATATCCTTCGTACACAATGTTATCTCCTCCAGTATCAGAATACGTAAGAATAGGATTCCATTGCGAAAATTGACCTGAATACTGGCCTTGACGACCCACAAGAAAAATATTTGTTAATTTATTTGAACTTGTTCCAAACAGAGTTTCATCTTGATAGAATAAACTAGTTTCATTGTCTACATAGATAGTATCTAAACCATTGATTGATCGCTCAGAACAGCCTATGCCTGACATTCCAGAAAATGCTCCCAGTTTCCCAGCCGTAACAGCATTCGGAATACTAAATGATGGAGTTACATCGCTTACGTCGTAACCGTTGCTCACGCATTTGACAGTATTGTTATTTATAATGTTACCCAAAGTTTTCAATGATTTGGTAATTTGCGAATCCGAAGAGTCATACCACACAATCGGTTCGAAAGATAACGGCGTAAAGTCTGAAAAGGGTTTGACATTGGGTAGCACAACAGGCGGAGACGAATCAGCCAAAGACAATCCCCACTTTTTTGCTAAATACGCAACAACAAGATTGCTCTGATTCTCTGTCAAATTCTTTTTTTTGTAGACAATCATTTCAGCAAAATCGCCAGTCCAACCAGAATTTGAGTTAAAAGAGTCGTACGAAATGCCTTGGAATCGCGCAACTATGTTTTGTGTCGTCTGTGGCAGCTTTAAGGCCAAAATAAACGGCGAACCCACTGGAGGAAAGTTATTATTGTGAATTAAGGCACCGTTTGACTGGTAGTATATTGAAGGAATTAAAGTTTGAGTAGGAAAGCTTGTATTCACATACAATTTTGGCGTTTGGCTCGTAAATAAGATATATCCTGAAGGAGAGAACGTTCCGCCTGGTCTCCTGTTTGTGTCTGCAACGCTTAATCTCATGTACAATGTCTGGTTGGACATTCCCGTAAAATCGTACGAAAACGTGCCGCTTCCATAATTTGTGAATTGACCGTTGGAAAAATTATTACCAGCTGAAAATGTGTTCATATCGCCTGAAATACTGGTATCTACCCCGTTACTAGACCGAAAAATTTCAACGTAAAAGTTGACATTATTTCGAGAATACAATGGATAAAGTTGATTATCCCGTACGCCGTAATCATCACTGCTGTCACCTGGAGTGAAACTTGATTGCCACTTAACTAAAACAGGTCCTGTTGCGGTAATCACTTCGGTTTTGGCCGATGTTGAATATGCTTGAAAATATTGCCGTGTAACTATATTTGGATTATTATCACCGGTATACGAACTCCATCCACTCATGACATATGACCCTTGCGAACATCCGAAATCGTCGTAAATGTCGTGCCCCAGAATATTTTCGGGCCAGCCGTTTGTCGCATTAGACGGAATCGCATTTTGAATTCCAACAAAAAACAAGTCAGACACATTTTCAATGCTTGTGGGCTGCGTCAATCCGGCCCATTGAGTAAAGCGGGTTGTTTGCAATCCATTTAAAAGTTTTCCTTCAGTTGGCCACACTACATTTTTCTTACATTCCGGCCTTGTTTGTAGATGATAACCGTTGCTTGACTTGTCTGCCAATTTCACCACATATTTGTTTTGCAAAGAAAGAGGATTCGATGCATCGAGCCATAAGGTTCGAGAAAATCCAGGAGATCCACTTGCGTCTCCAAATGGAGCCGGATATAATGTCGAGAACTGAGGAGCGCTAGACTTATATGGATGCGATAGTGGAAGAAAGTCCGACATTCCCCACTTGTACCCTAGATAACCCTCAATTTTTGTTTGAAGAGAATTGTCATTATTTAAAAATTCCCGCCACACAACAAGTTCTCCAAAATCACCCGTCCAACCATTTAAGTTTGATGGTCCGGCAACTCCGTCATTTTGTAATTTCTCGCAATTAAAACCAAACCCATTAAATGTTTGAGTGGTTCCCGTTAAATTTGATATGCTTAACATAAATACAGTGTTTGAAGAAGGAACTGGAATGTTACAAAGACTGTCTGTTACGGACGATGATGAGTTTGTTTTAAAAAGTGTTGCACCGCTTGTAATACTTGTGGCAAAATTTCCATTTGCACTGTATTGATCATTACTTGAGGTTCTTTTAAATGCCCAAGGATTTGGAAAGTTTGACGAAGTATTTGTTTTATTCGAATCATATGCTTGATTTAATCCAAACAATGTTCCAGGAAGAGAACCTTGCCTCACAACAAGAACAATGCCTGACCTATATCCAGAATACGTAGTGTTTTCTTGTACATCAAGAGGCTGCGTAAGTCCGCTTGCAGTATAAAATGTAGGCTTTACAAATGTAACAGTATCTAAATTGTTTATTTGTTGAGCATCAATTTGTCGTGGAATAAGAATTTCAGGTTGATCGTAACTTTGCATTGACAACATGTCATAGCCGTTTCCAGTAAGATCACGTAATCCAGAAACGAGAACATCAGTGGAATTCGTTACATTCGAGCTCGAACAATCAAGCCATATGTAAGGCTTTTTGTCTGGATCTAGAGTACTTAAGGATGACGGAGTCCAGTTACTCGTCATTTTTCTTTTTCTTTTCTATTACTTTTTTAACAGTGTGAAAAGAATGACTTAGTGCTTTGTGTTAAGAAACGTACTAAAAGATAAGAAAAAAAGGAAAAAAAAGGTAAGAAAAAGGGAATGGCTTTACCATGCGAAACATACGTTGATTTTAACAATCTTTCGTATACTTCAGTTCCCGATTGCTGCTACTGGGACAGCCCATGTCAAGGATGTCCTTGGCTCTTGTCAGGAAGGCCGGGAATCACGACACAATGCTTGACGCGTCAATTCGGAAAGACTTCCTCCGCAACATCCGCTACGTGTCCATCATGCAGTCCGGGATATTCGACATCCGCAACAAGCAAAATTTGCTGTTGGAACAGCGACGCTTTTGACGTCAGCACATACTGCTCAACCGTCAGTTCTTGCATTTGCTCAGCTTCTCAGACCTATGCAATTTCAAATCCAATGCTAAGTCCACCGAATTCGTATTCACTACCCTCAGTAAGCCCTTTACAATGTGTTGACAGTTGCAAAACTAACTTTGGGGGCAATTATTACCAACTTGCTGGAGATACTTGCGTAGATAAAGTTGCATTTGAACAGGCGTGTCCTTATTTCAGAGTTACAAATGCGTTAAATCAAAAGGGTACTCAAAGAACTCTGATTCAAGATGGGGTTTGCGACATTGCATTGAATTTAATCAGCGTAAATGGTTCTACCCTTCTCGCTGCCGATTTAAATAACTCAGCGGCTAATGTCATTGATGCTAACAAAACTTATAAGCTTGCAAGTATTATGGTGTGGGTTGGGTTAGGTTTACTGATCTTGGGATTTTGGGGGAATAGGGCGTATTTAATGTCAAAAGTGCCATCGGTTGTCTAGTTTATTCATTTTTTTCACTTTATCTGTCTACTTATCTTTGATTCCTAAACTTACAAACACAAAACACAAACCAAACTTAAACACAAAAACTCATTTTAAATCGTTATATCCAGCAAACATTGCCCAAGGTTTGCTATCTCCATCTTTCACAACTTCAAGAAAAACGCTAGAAGAATCATTGTTTAATTCATGATAAGCATAAATTTGATGCATCTGGATATATGAAGACGCGAAATTCATGGCATGAGGAGTCGAAAAATAAACTTTGATGCTGCTTCCGGTAAAAAAGATTAAGATAATAAGAATAGTGATGAACAAAACTAAAAAAATTCCTTACAAATACGTAACATTTGGCACTTTTTCCGTTTGATTCTCAACTGAATTCATTTTTATTTATTCTTTACTTTAAAGCTCGAAGTTTCAAAGCCCATAAAGAGATTCTGTCGTGAGGCCTCATCAAGACATACGGTTCGTTTTCCACACCCACAATATCGTCGAGCTTGTCCAAATCTTCATCTACGTTCAAAACAAGACAATCTCCCCACTGGTCGCCAACTGACAAGGTGATGGGGCACTTGTAAAGCTGGGCAATCGTCTTGCGACTTTCCATTTTCCATCGACTAATGGTGCTCATGGAGTCTCGTTCTTTTTCAGGGGCCATGAACAAACTCTTATACATTCCCTTTACATTAATTTGCGGGTCCTTTCCATGAAGCTCTTCCAAAGTAATTTGTCTCATTTCCTCATCGTCTCGTCTTGCAGTTATCAAATGAATTTCAACTCCAAGTTCGTGAAGTCGATGCAAGAGCTGCAAAACCGCAAAATTGGGTTCAATGCCAGATGTTGAGTCTGAGTCGTGCAAGATTGTGTCGTCAATGTCGAAACACGCAATCGCTCTCGGACTCCGTAAGGTACTCAAAGAACTCAAAGCATTTTGCACCGTTGTCTCGTCTGTTTCATCATCTTTATTGTTGAAAGCTAAAGCGTCAGGAGCGTTTTCATTTGCAAGTTTTGTTGTGTTGACATTGCTCAACAAGTATGCAATCATTAATTTGAGAGTGTGCTCGACTGCCTCTTGTCCATGCGCAAATTGTCCAATAATTTCGAGCTGAATATCAGCCTTATGTTGCTGGATTTGTCGACGTCTGTGGGGAGTCCTGTCCGACATTTTTTAATTTTTCTATTTCATGAGACACATCATATTTACATGTGTAAAGAAAAGAAAAAAGAAAAAGAGTTTCAACGTCCCAACTTTTTACTTAACCAAGAAAAAAAAAAGTTAAAATGTCAATGTCCGCTCCTTCCCCGCTTGCGGGACTTTTCAGTGCCACGGCCGTCGGTACGCTCTTCCTCTATGTGTTCCTGTCCCCGGGCATGGTGCTGTCTCTGCCGGCGGGCACGTACAAGCAGTGCAAGGAGCTTGTGCCGTCCCCGACGAGCGGCGTCACGAACGACTGCGACAATGCATCTCCGGACGCTGCCCTGGCTGACATTTGCCACGCGCGCAAGAAGTGCACGAGCTCGTGGGCCTCGAAATACACGAACGTCGGCGCTGTCTTCCTGCACGGCATTCTCTTTGTTGCTCTGCTTGGCGTGATCCTGAGCTACCTGCAGCCGCTCACCAAGACGATGGGTCTGAAGTAAATGTATTAAATTGTGTTATTGTGTTATTGTTGAAAAGTCCTAAAAATCATTTATTCCCATTATTCCCCTATCCCCTCAAAAACTAAAATGACTTATCAAAAGCTTGATTGGCAAGCGAGAATTGTACTAGTAATTACTTCAATTCTCTTCTGGATTGTTTCTGTTCAAGACAATAATAATGCAGTTTATTGGACCTCAAGATTAGTTTCAATATGTTCTCTTTTAAATTACCTTTTCTATAACTCAAGATCAAGGGGATTAATTGGTAAAATTGACGCTTTTGTTGTAAGAATTTGCGGAGCTCACTTTCTTTGTCAAGTTACTCATGAATATTTCTTTATGCAACAACAACAAGAACAAGATCTTATTTTCTCACATAAAACTGATTGCTCAAATACATTTATGTACATATATAAATACCAAGGTTTTTATAAAGTAATGAATCTAATTATCGGTTACGCAGTTGGACCTATTTACGTTTTTAGGAGGCATCCCAATATGCAGATCCTTGTTCACTTGTCCGCATTATTGGCATTGCGTATGTACTCTTTTTTCTTAAGAAAAGAAGACGAAATGACAATCATATAGATTATTGTTTTGCTTTCGTTTTCGTTTTCGTTTTCGGAGTCGCTTTCGTTTTTGACGTTACTACTTTAAGCTTGGGTTCCTCCGCAACCAAAAACATTGCATCGAACTTTATTTTGCGAGCAAGTTGTTCAATGCTAAACTTTGTGGACGTTAAGGGCCGTCCGCGTCGTGTCAAATAGAATTCGGAGTCAAGATTTTTCATTTCGTATAATACGGAATTAAGCCACGATAAACTTTCGTGTCTTCGATCTTCGGCTTCCTCCTGCAAGTTAGACACAAAACATGCAACGTCATACCCCAAATGGCGTTTTGAGTTATTTGGATTGAGCTCGTGATTCCATTCTCCCCAATCGTTCTCGTCTTCATCTTCATCCATTTCGTCTTCTTCTTCTTCTTCTTCTTCCTCCTCTTCCTCGTTTCCCTTGGACTTCGAAGAAACGCTTCCAGTTTCTAGTAGGGATTGTTGAGGAATGTCTATCGAGGATCCCTCTTCCGACTCTGAATTAGAAGAATAGTATTCGGATTTTGAAGACTTTGAACTTGACCTAGAAGATTTTGAATATCGCCTCTTCCTGTCCTTCTTCGTGTAGGAAGAATGGGAATGAGAATGAGAATGAGAATGAGAATGAGAAGAACGAGAACGACACGGCTTAGAGTGGGTACAGTCTTCTTCTTCTTCCTCTTCTTCTTCTCGGTCTTCTTCTTCTCTTGAAGTTGAAGAAGAACCAGATCTTGATGTTTCCATCAAGTGAAAATCGGCGCGCGACACTCTGCTTCTTGTTGATGGATCGGTTGCAGAGCTAAGACCATAATCTGCTATCAAAATTTTAGGCATATTTGCAGGTAAAGTAAATGTTTTTCCATCCGGAAACTTTAAGGTTAAAGTTTCTTTCGTATTTCCATCTACAAAAACGTTTCCACAATGAAGATCATGATGTTTAAGATGAATGTATTTTTGCGCCCAAGCGATAGCATACATTGTTTGTAACACAATGGCTTGTATCTGGACAGTGCTGTAAAAGGAAAAATGGGAATTCATGTCAAAGCCTGCATTCTTGAGCAAAATGTTGCCGTGCCGTTTACTCCTCCATGTGTCTGCACTCGTTAAAAAGAACTGAATTTTATCCTTCATGTGGCACTTTATCAGGTAATCGACCGAAGCTTCAACCAAAAATTCACTTGACTCCATAATTGTGTCGGCGCCGTCACACGGCGAAGAAAGTGCATGAGTACAAAATTCGAGTGGTATTGTCACGTGTGAATACCCTTTTGGGGCCTTATCTTTATCTTTATCATTAGCTTCCTTGTCACTTCTGCGCTTTACGTTAATAATCAATTCTTTTCTTGGCTTCGCATCTTTCTCCTTCTCCTTCTCTTTCTCCTTCTCCTTCTCTTTTTCCTTCTCCTTCTCTTTTTCCTCCTCCTTCTCCTTTTCTTTCTCCTTTTCCTTTTCCTTTTCAAGCCTTGCAAGCCTTGCGGCTTTTTTCATTTCATATTTTAATACTTCTTTTGGATCCTCGTCTGTAATGTCAAGAACAAGGGCTTTGCTGTGACCGGCAATCATTTCTGGGCATTTTTCCCCGTCCTTTAAAAGATATTTTCCAAAAATCGGACTTTTAAGAGTTTTCACTTGCTTTAAGACAAAAACTTCATTTTCCGATTGTAAAGCCCGCACCTTAACAGTTAGTATTCTTGCAGAGGAGTGATCCGAATCAGAAAGCAAACTTACCAAGCTCGGTTTTCCAAGTGCCGGACTTCCTCTTAAAGCTGAACGCGTCAAGAATTCTTTTAAATCGCTTTTCATTTGGCTTTTTTTATAGGTCTAACACAACAAGATAAAAACAAGGAAAGTTAGGAACCTTTAATTTGAACAAACAAAAACAAAAAAATGCTATCTATTTTATACTTAATATACTTGTCGGGTGCAGTCACATTAAAGAATTGCGGGTCAGTTGGAGATGTCGCACAAATTACTTCAATGGGGTTTTTTCCGACAAATCCGGTATCAGGCGACAAGACGGAGCTTTGGATTGCCTACAATTTAAACGAAGAATTGTCAGGAGGGACTTCTACATATTCAACAACATTTAACGGAATTCCATTTTCGCCTACTATAGAAGATCTGTGCACACAAACATCTTGCCCTAAAAGCGCCGGATTCTACAATGAAACGTCATTGTCCGATTTTCCAAGTGGAGTTTCGGGAAAAATTGCGTACAAGATTCAATGGAAGGACCAGGACGAGAAACCGGTGTGGTGCGCAGAAGTTACATTGAAGGTTTGATCGGGGTTTTTTGTGCTGATACGGACAGTGCTGAAGAATATAATCGTTCCAATAATTTTACAAACCAAAAATATTGTAGTATACAAAAGGCTGTGAAGAATGGAGCGCCAATGTATTTTTCCGTTTCAAAAATAGGATAATTTGTTTTTAAATTGTAAAAAAGGTCTATAGTCGTACGAGACGGATAATAAAGACGGAATGGAATCCACAGAAAAAGTAAAAGCACAAAAACAGTTTTCGCTAGGCCTTTATTCATAACTCTTGACTCATTGTGAAGAATCCAGGCGCCGTGGAGAAAAGGAGTCGTCAATTCCATATAAAGATAATTAGTCACATATGGATGAAACATTGTATCATCGTACATTTTATAAAGACCAAACCCTACAATAAATATGCCGGCAAGGTGATGAAATGCTGCATCTCTCGGAAGTTTTGTATTGCGTACAAAAGTGTCTAAAATAAGATACGCAAGGAATACGTGCATTGCGTGCAAAACACCATAGTATTCTTTTCCGTAAAATGTAAATATTTCCCTGACCAAGACAATCAGGACAGCTGCAAAGGACGAGAAAACTCGCGCATTCCCTTCCTCTGATAAAGAAGATAAAGAAGATAAAGAAGATAAAGAAAACATCATTTTCAAAATATATATTTTGATTAAATTAATTTTATGTGTTTATTTTAAAAAAAACGACGAACAATGTATTTTTATGCCCTGCATCCTGACGTTCTAGGTTTTCTTACTCTTAAAGATGCAGTAAAACTCCGCCTTGCAAACAAAGAATGTCTTGAAACCTGCAATTTAATGAAATGGAAAGACAAAATTACATTAGTCAAGGATTTGAAAAAGTGGAAGAGATGCTTTTCTCACTGTACGGCACTTAATTATCGTCCGACTTTATACGCTCACGAATACATTGTGCTAGGAGATTATGTAAATTTGAATGGTTTAAATCATATTTTTAATGATGGAGTCGTACAACTCAAAAGTCTGTTGTTACCAAACATTCTTACTAGTAATTTTTTAAAGAATCCGTGGCCTTTAAACACTTCCGCGTGTTCAACTTTAAAGCATTTGTTGATACCTCTTGATGCAAATACTCTTGAATGTATTTTAAGTATGCCCTTGCTGTGTGATTCTCTTTTAAAACTTGAATGTAAAGAATACTCAAAAATAAGAGATCAAGACATATTAAAGTTTTCTTTTGACTCTAGCGGGTCTTTACTAATACAAAACGTATTCTGGGCACGATTTGCCAATTTAAAGGAGTTTGATTGTTCAAAAACGAGTTTAAGCCACGCCATTCTGGACGGTTTTTTAGCTGGAAATAAAAATCTTCAAATTCTTCGAGTCAATAAAACTTCTTTTAATACACAAAGCGTTGAGTCCTTACGCGCAAAAAAAAGGGGAATAAAAATTATTTATTTAGAATCTAGACAAGGAGAAGGAAGAGGAGGAGAAGGGGGAGAGGGAGAAGGAAGAGGAGGAGAGCGAGTGGAAAGCGAGAAAAAAAATAAAGGGGAAGGGGAAAAAAAAGAAAGCGATGAGGAAAATGAAGTGTAGAATGTGAAACAACTTTAACATTTAAAATATTCCATATCAATATCTAACCAAAGACAGTTGTTGATCGAATCATTTTATTGGTTTTCTCTTTTGCGCTCTGCATTAAAGACCAAGGGTCGGCAAGTTCTTCCTGTACTTTACCCTCGTTCAAAGGTGCCTTGTCCTTTCTATCGATAACTACTGCAAGAGGGCGTGCTGGAGTCATGTTAATATCACATCCCTTCTTGACCTTTGTAAACTCCGGATCATCGGGGAAGGAAGGGAGCAAGGAAGTGTCTGCTTGTGACATTAAAGTCGCCATGCTTTCAGAACGTCGCTGCATTTGGTCCATTGCTAATTGACTCGAAGTGCTCTTTACCTCTGTGCTCTTTACCTCAACAACCTTCGATGTGTTCGAAGATGCTGAAGTAGGTGTCGACATTTTTTTTTAATATAAAATTGAATACTCTTTCTTTTATTCACTTGCAAGTATATTCGAGAAGAGACAAGCAATTTTTTAACCCTAACGAATTTCAGATATCATGGTAAGAAAAGCTTGAATTTCCCTAGTAAAGCACGTTGATGCCTTGGACCCATGCGATATACATAATGATACTCGTACTTTGCTGATCATGTTCCACGTCTCGGCGGTCACATTCCATTCTACCTCAGATTCATAACGATTTTTGTAAACAGTTTTCCAAATTGTATCGCGCCATATTGAAAAACATGGCGTTTGGATCCCAATAAAGGCTGCAAAGGCCGCAAGATTGAATTCAAACGAAGGACGAAATCCGCACAAAAAGTTTTTTAAGGAAAGCAAAGATGGATCTGTATAAATAGAGTTTATCAAATTAGGATTCTTGTCAAGAAGTGATATAATGGCTACAACTCCCAAATCATGATCGACCTCCTTTACAACATAAGGAACCTTTGTAATCCAATAAAAGGCAAAATCTTTTTTGTCCTTCTCCTTTTCCTTTTCCTTCTTCTCCTTATCCTTCTCCTTCTCCTTCTCCTCATCATCCGCTTCTTTCGTCGTCTTTGTTTTTGTTTTTAAAATTGAAACGTTAGGTGGCTCATAGTCCGCGTCATATCGACGATCCCACACATATTCATTGTTTACTTCATTTCGTAAACATTCCATCAAAAAGTCGAACATAGTGGTTTTTGATTTGATATCTAATTCTTTTTTGGGTTCCTCATTTAATTGTGGAGGTGGAGTGATGATAGGAATGCGCGGATCTTCCCATTTAGAAACTTTTGTCTTGCTATTGTACCAATACTTCTTTTGGTGAGTTTTTGAGAACTTTTCAACCCAAGTATCCGCCATTCATCTAATTTTTTATTTATCAAAATTAAAACTTTTTATTTAAGTTGAATTGAATTTGTGCACGAGTCGAACTCGTGAGCTCTCTGCGCGCGAGCGCATCGCATTCCGCTTCTGCTTCACTAAAAAGCATTTGCTTTGGAGGCGTCTTTTGCGTGAATGCGCTCGCGCCTCTCAGACTTCCACAAATTCCCAATTCGCGAGCCACCATAAGGAATCGTACAGCGTCAATGACGACGCCTGCCGAATTGGGTGAATCCTCAACATTCAATTCCGCATCAAGTGTAACCGGTGCGCCGCCAAAACCCTCCATTTCAATATGGAAATTGGCCTTTTTCGAATCCTTAAAGTAGCGAATGTATTCCGAAGGCCCAGCATGAAGAAATGAAGTGATAGAACCTCCGTCAACAACACCACGAAGTACGTTCTCCTTTGATATCTTTTTAGATACAAGGCGTGCCTTGTCTTCCATATTTCGAAAATCGGTATTTCCACCGACATTGCGCTGAATATGGCATTTTACAGTATGGCCTCTTGCAGCTGCGAGCTCCTGAAGCATTTGGGAAAGAACTGAGGCTCCAAACTGAGAACGCATGTCGTCACCAATCAGATTAATTCCAGCGTCCGCAAACTTCTTTTCCCACACCGGATCGGAGGCAATAAAAACCGGAATGCAGTTGCACATGGACACTTTTGCGGCAATGCATACATTTGCCCAAAACTCCGTTGCGTCTTGCGAACCAACCGGAAGATAATTGATTAAAATGTCTACTTTATTATCGACAAGAAGCATAACCGCGAGCTCGTGGGATACTCCAAGTTCATTTGTAGGAATAAATCTTTCGTCAGCATGTCCCTTTAGCATATGGGGTGCGACTCCATCCAAAACAGGAGCTGAATACACTTTTCCAGATTCCATTAATGAAGCGTCACCGTAAATTTCGTAAGCGCAATTAGGTTCTTCGAAGATCGCTTGCGAAATCTGCTTCCCTACCTTGCGAGCATCGATGTCAAAGCCAATTACAAAGTCAATGTCGCTAGGCTTGTATCCGCCAATGTCATCGTACGTTACGCCTTTCAATAAACCTTCACCTGTCTTTGCAAGCGCAACGCCTTGCACAAGAGACGAGGCGCAATTGCCTACACCAACAATGGCAACGCGAATCGACATTTTTTGTTATTTCTTATTTATTTTTTTTAACAAGGAAAAGAGAATAAAGTTTTTTGAATAAAAAGAAGAACGAACGCATAAAATAAAAATAATGTCTAGTTTAGACACTGGAAACGTTTTAGGAATCTTTGCAATTCTTTTTTCAATAGGTGGAGTTATTTATACAGCTGTAAATCATAAACGGTTTAGATTAAAATGCTGTGGAAAAGATTTGGACGTGTCTGTTGACGTAGAAGATACAAGTCCACCTGCTCAAACAAAACAAACAAAACCAAAAGCATTAAGTTTACAAAAAGGAAACGAAAAAGAAAACGAAGATGAAGATGAAGAGGAAGATGAAGATAAAGATGAAGATAGAGAAGATAGAGAAGATAGAGAAGATAGAGAAGATAGAGAAGATAGAGAAGATAGAGAAGATAGAGAAGATAGAGAAGATAGAGGAGATGAAAAAAACAAAGATAAAGACAGAGAAAAACAAGACAAAAATGTTGATATTAGATCAAATAGTCAGGGAAACATCAATGGCACTAACAAAACTCTATTTAAAGAAAAAGCGGCCAAAGTAAGAGAGAGAGAAAGAGAAAGGCGATTATCAGTGTCACAATAACAGCAAATTAGCTTAAGAGATCAAAACATTGACGAACGTGAAAGGAGCGAAGCACTAAAGGCGAACTATGCTTTAAGAGTGGCAGAGGCAAGAAGGTACAACTACAATCAAAGACGAATTGCGCCCTTTCCTCCTTTGCCTCCTTTGCCTCCTCCTCCTGATCCATAAAAGTTTAGTAGTTCGAATTTGAACGTTTTAGTTAACATACATAAAAATGAAAACAAAGAATAAATATTAAAATGAATACAGTGAAAGTTTACGTAATATGTAAGAATGATGAAGAATTAAAGTGGTGCAAAGAACAATGTAACTATATTTGCATTGGGGGAGAACATGGTCGGAGAAAAGGAGGGTTATTTAACGTTAAATACGTAGTACACGAATGCTATGAAAAAGGATTTTTAATGGTTCAACATATGATTGCCGAACACCAATTTTTTGAATTCGGACTTGTTTTATTTGGAAATTTTCACCTCAATCGCAGATTATGGTCAGTCATTAATGATTTAGCATCATATTATCATGGAAAATGTGTAAAATTACTTATATCATCTGCGTCTTCAGATTTTGATACTACAGGAGAAGTAAAAGAATCGATTCGAATAATTGCTGATGAACTTGTTCCCAAGCAGTTTTTAATACAAACATTTTGTGACATTGAGATAGACAACTTGCCCTTTCCTTGCTTTGTTTCAAAATCGTTTATTCGTCAAGGCTTTAGCAAGGAAAAGGAAGGCAAAGATGAAGATTTTTTACTTCAAGGAATTATCTCGCCTTATTTATGTATAGAATTACACCTTTTTAATAAGAGTTCATGCGAAATGTTTAAGTACTGTCCAAAACGAGAAGAGTCCATTTTTAACCAATTGTTTGACGCCGTATATTGCATTAATTTATCTTCTCGAAGTGATAGACTACAAGAATTTTCTAAAAGAGCAAATTTTTTTAATATTAAATTTGAGGTGTATTCAGCAGTCTCAAAAACATACTTGAATCCGCTTACACAAATAGTTATGCCGGATGATGTTCTTTTGGATGGATCAAAAAACAAATCAGGTCTCTTGGGATGTTTGTTGTCACATTTAAACGTAATGAAAATTGCTCTTTCAAGGAAACAAGAACAAATATTAATTTTTGAAGATGACGTTTCGTTTCACAAGGATGCGCCTTTGTTGCTAAAAAACTTTGCTGAGTCGTGTAAACAAATTTCATTAAATGTAAAAGATTTAGACATTATTCATTTGGGATATGTTCCTGTTGTTAAAAAAGGTAATCTTACAGAAAATGACATTTGGTCATACCGTTATTTAGAACATGCAAATGAATCTAAAACTATAGTTAAATCAAAACATTTTCTTGCATGTCATGCATATGCTGTAAATTCGAAGTTTATGAAGGCCTATCTTGCCTTTTACGCGAATTATTCCACAGATGCAACGGAGTGGCTCACAAATGACTGGGCAATACGAGATCACTTTCTTGAAAGTAAAGATTTTGTATGCTACTCTCCTTGTCCTCAAATTTGTGCAATAAAACCTACAAAGTCTGATAATTCAGGTTTGTCTGACGACGATATTGAAATAAGGCTTACGAATACATTCTATACATATTTTGATGATTACATATAAATTGTTCGTTCTTCTCCTCGATTCTAATAATTGATTGAGCAGCACGGAACGGACGTAACACAAAATAAGAAACAATAAAACATGCTTGACTTTTTTGACAAAATATTTGTTATTAATGTTGAAGAACGTTCTGATCGATTAGAAAGAGTAAGTGATGTATTACATTTTTTAGAAATTCCATTTGAACGATATTCTGCAATTCACCAAGATTCTGTCAGGGGAATTTTTCATAAATTTATTAAACAAAATCCAGAGTCTACAATAACGCGTCCAGGGTATATTGCATGTCTTCTATCCCATTTATCTGTTTATAAGATTGCATTAGATCGAGGGTACAAAAAAATTTTAATTCTTGAAGACGACGTTTTAGTTCACAAGAATGTCAAAACCCTTATAGAAACATTCTTTAGAGACGTCCCAAATGACTGGGATATGATCCATTTTGGTTATCTTCCATTATCGGACGATCTCAAAACGTGGTCACACAGAAATTTTAAACACATCAAATGTTCTTCCGGAATGGTTTTTAGAAGCAAAGGTTTGTGGTGCTGCCATGCGTACGCAATTAAGTCAGAATTTATGAACGAAACTCTTGATTTTTACAATACAACAGATTTAAAAGATTGGAAAGAAATAGATCGACACTTTGTCGAACTTCAAGCTCAAAACTTTGAATCATCGTTTCCAAAAAATAATTTTTATGGATGCTTTCCTTCTTTATTTGGACAAGTAGCTTCAATGTCAGATTTATCTCCTGGATTTTACACCTTAGAGAATGAAAAGAAGTTCATAAATACTTGCAGAAGTAACTACATGTAGTGTTAAACCTCATCATCTTCGCGCTGCAAAAAATAAGTTATGAGGTCTTTAGAAACTTTGGAAACCATATGACTTGACTCGTGGTCTCGTCCGTAATTATATTCAAACAATCCAGAAGACGAGATTTCTAATATATCAGAAACATCATCAACATGTTGAAGAATCAAATGTCTTGAAACATATTGGCGTTTTTTATGCATACCATGCCACAAATGATACACACTGTGAGTAGCGCATGTAATTTTTGGTGGATATTTTTTAACAGTGTTTGCAAATTGATTGAATGAATTTTTAATTGCCTTTATAAAGCAAACTTTAGGAGGAGAAATTTGAAGCCAAGCGGCTACTGAAAGAGTGTCGCCACTCCCCGTAATTGCATACTGAAAAAAACCCACTTTTTGAAACCAAGAACGCTTAAATGCCCATCCAAAACCCGGATGAAAGTTTACACTATCGTAAGGAGCTTTTCGGTTCATAAGTGAAGATGAAAATCGTTCCTGAATTACTTCCTTATATTCAGCATCAATCCATTTTGCAGTTTTGAAGGGTTGGACAATGTCATGAGTATTAAGCAAACTTGAAACTTCGTCATAAAACGATGGATTTTCAAAAATGATATCAGAGTCAAGAAACAATAATTTAGTAAAATGATACGGAATTTGTTTTTCGAGTAAATGACACAATTGCTCCTTATGAAACATTACATTTTCATTTTTTGTAAATATATGAAATGCTTTCTTAATTTCTGGAGCATTGTCTCCATAACAAAGCTCTAATGTGTAAAAAGGAATCCGTGACGTTTTTAACTTTTCAATTGTGTAAAGATAATTCATTAATAGTTTTGTGGATCTTGCAGGATTAAAGAATACGAAACAAAGAGCCATGTCCTGCCTTGAAAAAATGTGTTTTCGCTTCGGAGCATCATATTTTATTAACGAAATACTTTCCTTAATTTTTTCGAGACCACCACGCGTTTCAGAAGAAGACGAAGACGACGAAAATTTAGGAAATCCATATAAAGCCATGTTGAAAGACAACTTCTTTTCATAAAGTTTTCTTTTTATTTTTTAGTAAAAACAAACAAAAAGACAAATGTTAAATCGACAAGTTGACTTTTTTGCTGGTGATTGTTTTCCTTTTTGTCCTCAACAAAAAGATTTGGGTGGAAGTGAAGTATCTCTCGTTAAATTATCTGAATTATTTTCTAATGAGTACAATTATAAAGTGCGCATATTCATAAATCGTGACAGTTTTGGAGATGAAAGAATTGTCAATAATGTAGAATACGTGCATTCTTCAAGATTAACAGACACTTTAAAGTTCGACATTGTAATTTTATGGAGATATTGTGGAATAGATTTGTACATAAAATTTTGTTCACTTCATACTATATTAAATTGCAACTTGCTTTGCATTGATTTTCATGACAATATGAATGCTTTTCATATGAACGATCCTTCAAAGCTACATAAATTGGAAAAGGAAACAAATTGCATTTTTCTTCTCAAGTCAAATTGTCATAGACAAATGGATTTTATAAAAAATCTTTGTGTGTCTACATTTGTTTGTCCTAACGGAGTTGATAAGGAAATGTTTGAAATCAAAGACAATAAAATAAATCGACAAATTAATCGTTTTTGCTACACTTCATCTTATGACCGAGGATTGAAAGAACTGTTACTTTATTCGTGGAGGCAGATAAAAAGATTACTTCCTAATGCAGAACTTCACGTATATTACGGAATGTCACATTTGTGTGATGAAACATTAAAAAATGAAATTACATTTTTATTAGAGAATACGCCTGGTGTTTTTGAACATGGACGTGTATCAAACAAAGATATTAGCATTGAGAAGCAAACGTCGACATTTTGGCTTTATCCTTCTCATTCTCAAACGGAGATTGATTGCATCAATCATCGCGAATCTTTAATTGCAGGGTGCATTCCTATTATATCAGAAATTGCCGTTCTTCAAGATCTTTATGGCATTCATGTTAGTGGAGATCCACTTACAAGAAACTTTCATAACTTGTTTGCTTCAATGTGTGTAAAAATGGCAAAATTAGATGCAAATGAGTTACAAAAAATCAGAAATGACCTAAATGAAAAAACAATTGCAAATGGATTGCCATTAACGTGGCCCGATGTAGCTTTAAAATGGACTAATATGTTCTTATTACAATCTCAAGAAAAAACTACGTTATGCGATTTAATGACAAAATACTACACTGACAAGTGTCCCAACGATCATAATTATTCATACTATTACTACCACATGTTTGCTGGAAGAGAAGCTAAAGTCCTTAATGTTTTTGAAATGGGAATCGGACATTCAAATACATCATTTACGTGCAACATGTCTCATCTAAACAATTATCAAGTTGGAAGTTCGCTAAAAGCCTGGAGGGAATTTTTCCCAAATGCAACAATTTATGGAGCAGATATTAACGAGGATGCTGTAACTGAGGCAAAATCAGAGAGAATTAAAACATTTAAAATTAATCAGTTAAATGCGGATGATCTTCAACAAGCGTTTCATTTCTTACCTGATTTTGATTTTATTGTTGACGATGGTTATCACGATTTCTGTGCAAATGTTTCAATGTTTGAAAATTCGGTAAAGAATTTAAAAGAAGGCACTGGTATCTACGTGATTGAGGACGTAAGACATCAAGATTTGCCAAGATTTATTGTTAAGATAAAAGAATGGGAAAATCTGTTTCCAAAATTAATTTTTCGTCTTTTAAATGTCCCTTTAAAAAAGAAGAAGAACCTTTCAGAAAATTACATTGTAGTAATTGTATTTAAATCAAGCTTATCAAAACAGTGTGAAGTAATGTTAAACTCAATTTGTGTTTAAAATAAATATATTAATTTGATCTTTTTTTGATTCGCCACGAGATAGCCGAATTCCTGATCATTCATTTATTGTAGAGCTAATGCAATCGCATGTAAATTTGTTATAACATTATTTTTTCTTTTTCCCAAACTTGGTAAAAAAACTCTTTACAAGGTCCCCATCCACCCTTTTCTTCGTATTTAACATTAAAATTGTGCTTAAACAAAACAGAATCAATAAATATTTTGTTTTGTATATCGTGGTAATCATTTTCCATGATAATAAGGTTTATTCCGTCAAGAATTTCAGGAAAGTCTCTTAATATTCCATAAAACGAACCTTCGCAATCTAAAATAAGAGTGTCAAAAACTCCGTACTTTTTACGCAAATATTGAAGATCAATTGTTGGAACAATAGAAAAATGTATTGGAAGGTCAAGAAGCTCGTGGTCAAATTCGTGAACATCCCAGTCTTTTTGAATCAATTTTTTATTAGAAATTGCAAATTCCTCTACAAAAAAATTAAGTGAATTAATGTCTTTGTTTACCTTTAAATGTTTTGCAATTTCACTACTACATTCCAAGGTCACAAGCAAATTATTTTCATGTTTCCATAACGTAGAGTTTTTGAGAATGTAAGACATAACTAAGCTATTTCGACCTATATTACCACCAATTTCCAAAATTCTTTCATTTCCTTTTATGTATCTTGCACTTAAAAGTTGTTCAGGATATTCTTCTTGAAATAACCAATACTCTGCATAATCTAAATATTTCATTTTTAAGTTTGAATGTATAAAGTCTAATTTGTGTTGCGCTATTTCTTCCAGAGTTACGTAATCTGAAATGTCAATAAAATCATCCAAACACTTTATAACGAATATTTTATCATCTAATGGTATAATATAAGCACATTCGTTGCATTTCAATATAACTTCTCTGTTAGAAATTGTATTAAGGATTTTTACATTTTTAAGAACTCCAAAACATGGGTCACCATATAAAATGTTTCGTTTCATATCTAAAGAAGGTATATAAAGTATATTTACGTTGTTTTTTAAGAATTGAACCTTGTCTGAAATTTCTGTGTACACTTCGTTTGCTCCATGGTAAAATTTATAACGATTCATCCCTTTTATTCATTATAGAAGGAAAAAAAGGAACAACATGTGTGAATCATTTCCTTTCAAATTAACTGTTTTTACAAACGTCTATAATGAAGAATACATGCTTCCGTTTTGGTTAGAACACCATAAACGCATATTCGATCATGGAGTTGTATTTGATTGGGATTCTACTGATTCATCGATGGACATTGTACGAAAGATATGTCCAACATGGGAAATTATTAAAGCACCACAAAAATATTTTGATGCGTATCAAAATGACGAAATTTTGATGAAAGAAGAAATGAAACATGTTGGGTATAAGATGGTGCTTAACACCACTGAATTTTTGATAAGTCCGAACCCAATCCGACAATATTTGTCGCCTAATTTGAATTGTTACTATATGAGGCCCGTTCCTTCGGTACTTTCAACAATTCCATTTCAAGAACCTCAGAGTTTACTCGACTTAATTAATAATATTGAACGAGTTTGTATCGGAGGCATTCCAATTACAGATAGAGAAAAAAGATGCATTCACTCGTATGATCACGGACATTACAGTCTAGGACGTCATCGTGAAACTCTTCCAGTAACTGAAGATATTCCATTCTACACAATTTGGTTTGGATTTTATCCGTGGAATACTAAATTTCACCAAAGAAAACTTCAAATTAAAGACCGCATTCCAATGTCTGATATTGAAAAGGGATCAAGTCGTCAACACATGGAAACTCAAGAAGGAAATGAATATAGAAGAAGAATGGCATTAGATTTATCTACACCTATTCATGAAGTACCATTTTTAAAAGAATGCTTGGATTATTCTATGTCAAGTTGTGCGAAGTCAAAAAAGAAAATTCAATTTCTATTTGGTAATTGTTTTCCCTTTTCTCCAGTCTCTGCAGCTGAAAATAAGGATAAAATACCAGAAGCAGAACTATTATCCATTAACTTAGCAGAAAGTTGGGTTAATAAAAACAATTATGATGTAACAATTTTTGCAGATAAATATAGTATTGGAAACATAAATAAAGGTATTTTTGTAAACAATGTGTGTTATGAGAACATGGATTCGTTATTTTCTCTCAAAGAACTAGACGTGGTCATATTGCATGGATATTCTGGTATCAATATGTGGGTTCATTTACGTCGTTTAAATTTACCTAGAAAAATGTTAAGCGTCTTTATTTTCGAAGATTTAAGTAACTTTAATGTTGCATTTCCTTTAATATTTAAAATGCTACAAAATGACAATGCTCTTTTCTGTCTACACACAATAAAGCAGCGAGAAATGAAATTCTGTAATCATTTAAAAGAAAAAGAAATTTTTTTAATAAATGATTTACCACATTTGGCTGAAAGAACTAATAATGACAATGTCTGTGTAATAAATAATTATCATCGAGATGGAAGTGATGCAGTTTTTAAAGTTTTTGACGATTGTATTATTTCTGAAGAATTAAGAAATAACAGAATATGGGAAGCACATATTCACTCCATATTTCATGAATATATTACACCAGATAGTACTGTCGTCGAAGTCGGTTGTCATATAGGATCCCATTCAATTAAACTATCAAAATTGTGTAAATTTTTATATTGTTTTGAACCAATGCCGAAGTCAAATGCACTTCTTATAAAAAATCTATCTTTAAATTCTTGCAAGAATGTAAAAGTATTTAGTGATGGTCTTTCTAAAACAGAGTCCAAAACGTTTTTTCAATATAGTATGATTGGCAATATTGGTGCTTCAAGTCTCGCAGAAAATCCACTAACTTCGGGTGTCGATAATCCATCATTATTGAAGAACAGTATTCAATCTTCAAAAGACATTGAGGTGAATTTAATAACATTAGACTCTCTTTGTCTTGAATCGTTAGATTTTATGAAAATTGACGTTGAAGGTTACGAACCTTACGTAATAGAAGGAGCAATTGAATCAATTAAAAAGTTCATGCCAATTATTGTTTTAGAGTCATATACTTCGTTTTTAGGAACGATAGATTTTGAGTTTACAAAAAACAAGTTTCAAAATTTAATTCAATTGGGATATAAGATGCAACACATTGAAGGTCCTGATTATCTGTTTATAAAAGAATGAGGAAAGGGAAGAAAAAGGAGGTGGAAAAAAGAATAAAGATTTGCAATTTTGTTTAGCGCGGGCAATTTCTTCCTCTAAACAATATTCCGTAGCCCAAGCCCGCTGCAAGAGCAAGCTTACCCGCTAATGAAAGTGTCGTATACGCGCCTTCCACCGAAGGAAAGCTTAAGGGTTTTCCTCTGAACGCGGATACAACTTGCCGAAGTTGAATAAATCCAAAACTTGAAAAGTTTAAGAATTGTATAAAAATAATTGCATAAACCCATTGAGGAACTTCGATCTTTTGTCCACTTTCATCGTATTTATTCTTGTACTTCTTTCTAACTCCTAAAACTAGATCCTTAAAGTTAAGCGTGATAGGTACCCACATGGAAAGAAGAGCAATCCATCCGCCTAATGTGGCTGCAATAACGGTGGCCTTTTCGAAGTTAGGACCTGCTTTAAGAGTGTTTTCAGTAATGTATCCAAAAGCCATAAGGGACGCGGTTGACAAGACGTACGAAACAAGTTGACTCGAATCACGAGACCCAGTCGTAATTCCAATGAGCAAGGACATCAAGCTTGCAGATAAAGCATACTCGACCCATCTGTAAGGATTCCAACCTTGGTTTAATACTGCATTTGAATAAGATCCTCTTCCAAATGAGTCAGTTGCATAAAACAAGTGCGCAAGAATTGTAATCAAAAAGAAACCCCAGACTCCATAGATTACATTGACACTGCCAACCTTTTCCGGTGGCGAATAAGGGGGATTCACATTACATTGACCCGGTGAAGTATTTTCTCCACTGGATGTGCACGTTCCTGCGTCTGGTCCTGCAATGTTGTATTTGTACATGTCTACTTTGGCAAGACTGTGTGTTTGAGGCATGGTGAAGTACAGCACGACGAGAAGCAGTAAAACTATCAAATGCGCAAACAATGCACGATAATTTTGTGATCTTAAAGTCCCAATCGAAGGGGCAACTTTTGCAGGAGATACAAATACTGAACTCATTTTACTACACTTAATTAAATTAAAAAACTTTTTTTATTTATTTACGCATTTACTTTTATTGCGATTGCAACAAATCCTAAAAAAATTTACTTTTGTAGAATCAAATGGAAAAGCTTCTTGCGAAGGCTATCGGTGAAGCATTATTACGAACGGCAGACTCTTGGATTTACAATTGCGATGGAGGTTGTTTTGAATCAGTGTGCACAAGAGATGCATGGGACGTAGGTGATCTGCTTGTCATTTATCAACCTCACGAGTCAATGCGCGAATACGACGACATGTTTGCTACAATTTTTATCAAGAGAAAAGACAAGAAGGCATTTACCACCAAAGATCTTAAGAGTGATTCTGTTTTGTTGGTGAAGAAGTTAATGATGGAATCTTTCCATGATATTTTAAAGAAATCAAATAATTTGTGGACACATCCTATAATAAATGATTTTGAGCATCTCGTTCAAATTAAAGACGACTTTCGTATTGAAAAAGGAAATGTTCGATTTACATTTGAAATAAGAGGTGCTTACGATGGATGTTGTGGGGACCGATGGGAGCCGCATCGTCTTCGTGCTTATATAGAAGCATTAAATAATGTAAGTACTGAAAGTGAGGCCATTGCTGCAGCAGAAAAAGCAGGGAAGGATTTTGAAACGAGTGATTTAGAACAAGATTTTAAAATAAAGCTAAAATGCAAGGTTAGTTAAGTGCGTGCGTGCTAAACTAAGATTTTAACAATCAAAAAAAAAATAAAACAATAACAAAACATTAAGAATAAAGAAGAGAAGAAACAATAAAGAGTTTTAAATGAGTATTATTGTAATTAATTTACCATGGAGACATGATCGTCTGTTTCAATTTACTCAAAAATGGCCCGTAGATTTTTTGATTCAAGAAGGAATTACGCACAAGATGCCTCATACCGGATGCGGACTTTCGCATATTTCTGCAATTCGAAAAGGTTTAAATCTTACAGAAAACAATACAGTTTTAGTTTTGGAAGATGATTGTGATCTTGACATTAATTATGATCTGTTGTGCAATCTGTTAGAAGACTTTGACAATTATTTTAACGATTTTGATGTCATTGTTTTCGATCCTTCACATGACGATTCGTCAAGTAAACCTATTGAAAACTTAAATGTAAAACGAGTATTACAAAATTGCGTAAAAATTGAACCTAATACTAGATTGATTGGGTGCCATTGCTGCCTTTGGAGCAAACGAGCTCTTCCTATTTTAGAAGAATATGAAAATGCACTAATAAAATATTATTTTCTTCCAATTGATAGGATGATTTTTAATAATAAATGGTCATCATCTGATCTGGAAACTTGGGAAAGGTGTATTGATAATATGTTCAAGTCAAATAAAAATTCTAATCTCTTAGTTCCTATGCCACCGGATATTGTTTGGACTCCCCCGACTACATGGGTTTGTACCGATCATGTTGTTAAATTGCGCTCTTCTTTTTCAGATCATACTCAAGAAATAAACAATATGCCAGACGTAGATCCTTTAATGGTAAAGCTAAAAAATGCAAAAGATGTATATATTGCGGAATTACCGCATGAGCTAAACGTGCGTGTTGTAAATAAGTTATGAAAGACTTTCAAGAATGTAATTTGATTCTGTTATAAGAACGCCGTCACTTTTTTCGAGCCTAAAGTTATACACTGTAAATTCTTTATCCATAAAGATTTCGTTAAATAATGGGTGATGAATAGGAAGAACATACTTTCCTTCAAACAAAATTTTGTGCCAAAAAGTCAAAATAAGTTTTCCATCATTTGATGAAAACAATCGAGAGTCCTCTAAGGCGTTGTTCTTAAAATCTTTTATAGTTGTCTTTACAACTTCAGTGATACTTAAACTGTCGTAACCATGGGCGGCGTGGGAGTAAACTTGCGCAAGTTTATCGCCAACATGTAACTGATCAACTCGCTTACAAGATCCATCTTCTAAAAGCAAATTTGCGTTGCCCAAAATGCATTGAATTCCGGTAACGGATTGTTCTAGCTGCGAGTTATCGCCAGCTTCAGCTAACATATAATTTGAATTAAGTCCAGCTAAACGTACAGTACAATTATTGTTACCAGTAATAGCGGCTTCAACAGTTAATTTAAATGTGGCTTCGTAAGCTGGTGCAGAATTTATAATATTTAAATCGTATATTGTTGCACCACTTACTATTACATCATAAGTAAGACCATTAAAGATTGTATGTAAATCGTCTGAATTATTCCAAGTTATAACCCCATTTGTATATTGACCTCCAGGTTCAAAACTCATAACGACATTATAAAGTTTTGGTGTAACATTATTAGTAGTATTGCTCTTCTTTGTCACATATAATATTAGAAAAAGAACAAACAAACCAAAGAAAACAAAAGATGAAATTTGGATTTGAAAAGGAGACATAATTGATGACATTTTCTTTTCTTTGTCTGTATAATTTATGTATCTTTTTTCTTTTACCTTAAATCTTTTTACAAATTGACATTAAATAAAAACAAATAAAAAATGCCTTATGGAATTAGAAAAAGTCCTAACAAAAACTTGTACTGGGTTTACAATAAGGAAACTGGTAAGAAATATTCTAAAAAACCTATTCCCAGAAAGCGCGCGGAGGCACAAAGACGCGCTATCTATGCAAATGAAAATGGATATAAGTTAAATCGATCTAGATCAAGAAGCCTACGTAGAAGCATTAGAAACAAAAAGAGCAATGAATGGTCTCCTAGATCAAAATAAACGCGTGTATTAAATGGAGGTGAGTGTACAAATGATCGCTATTCATAGACTATTTATTGGAGACGTTAAATTCACGTTATAAGACGTAATGTAGAGTTTTTGTCTGCTGCACAAGGATATCCTTTTTCTCCCTTCGATCCCCGTGAAATAATTCATATAGTTTAAAAGTCTTTCTCTTCCTTTACTCTTCCTTTCCTTTCTTTCCTCTTCCTTTCCTTTCTTTATTGCTTCTTTAAATTCCTTTATTACTTATTTATTATTGAAGAGATTAGCTTTATTAATCAAGAGATTAATTGAAGAAAACAAATATGTTAATGCAAGTCAAATTGTTAACCGCTCATGTGACTTTACATCATAAGAATACCGGACAAGAAATTCAAAAAACATGTCGGTTTTCCGCGGAAAACCGACAAGGGAAGTATTCTGCGTTAATACATTAGAGATTAGAATTTTTTTGTAGTATTCTGAAAAGTCACATTTGAAAACTCGTAAGCGGAATTCTACATTTCGTGTCAAAAATACTCCATTTTGGAAAAATTTCGACATTAAGAAGTTGGACGTGGGTGTTCTAAAAAAACTTGTGAGGCATAGTATTTCAATTATAGAATTCTACGCGACCAAAGAATTCACCGCGTTATACCATTTATATACATCGTAATCTTTATGTGTTTCGAACAGTTTTCTTAACATGTCAATTTTTAAGTCATCAAAAACTCCGAGTTTTCTAAGAATTCCAACATTTACCAACAGTTCTTTTTCAAGAAGTCCAAAAATACTTTCACAATCAAGATATTTATTTTCTTCGAAAAGACAATCTTCTTTCCTTGAGGTTCGTCTGAAGTCTACATGCCTCCTATTTAATCTTTCCTTGTAAATTTTCGTAAAGTATTTGATGATATATCTTTTCGCATTTTGAGGTAGAGATTCAAAGTTCATTGATCTTAAAAACTCATCCGAATACAACAAAAAGTTAAAAAAGTTTCCAGTCGAAGTATAAATCGGACATGTGGTTGACATGTCTGTGCTGCATGAACAATCACCAAATGTCATATCAACAAGAATACGATTGCAAAAATCTGACTTTTTTGTTGAAGACTCGAATAATGATTTTGCAAACCTTAGAGATTCCTCACCAGAAAATTGCTGAATGATCAATTTTGATTTTTCACTTTGCAAAACATGATGGATAAAAATGTCGAGGTGATGTAAATCGTGATAATCAAAAGTCTCACAGAAAACTTTGATGGAAAAATTTTTGCAAATACCCGAATAATAATTACAAGTTTTTCCTGTAACAATGTTTAAGCCGAAATCAAAGCAAATTTGTAATTTGAGTGAAAGTTCTGATTCAATTCTCTCAAAGTAAGACTTCATAAGTTCCACCCTACTTGATTCAGAAAACATGGGATCAATTAAAATCACATTGACACATTCATTATTTAAAATGTGAATTCTTAAAAACTTTGGAACCATTTGGTCACTCTTCTCATTCAAATCAGCAATCGAAATTGCATGTGGGCAAGAGCCAATCGAAAGGTAGGTAAGGGTATTCATTATAATTTATTTTGTGAAAAAAAAAATAATAAATAAACACGTATGTATTTTTCTTCGCCTGCCAAAATAAATTTTTAAAACTCACAAAAAAAAATTTAAGTCGCAAATGACGCTCCGTGTTTTAATATAGCTTTTATTTACAAAAATTAAGCTAACAGCGTTGGTCGCGGGTCGTAATTATTACTTTTTCGTAAGATATTGATTTTTTTAATCTCATCCATTTTTCTTGTCCCGCAGCTAGAATGGTGGGCCAAGGAAACAACGCGCTCGCGCTTCAGCCGAACCCCTACAATCCAGGAAACCCAGGAAACCTCTTCATTAACATTCCGCCGTACAACCCTGTAGCCGAGCGGAACGCCTTCCTCAACAACCTCGCCTTTGTGTGCCACTTCGTCTGCGTTGGTGACATTGAGGTCCTTTCTGTTGGGCAGAAGATGGAGTTTTACAGCTTCATGTACCACAACACCAAGAAATACTATCACGAAGTCGTGAACTACGCTCACCTTTTTACTACTGACGCAGTCAAGAAGGAGAGCGAGCGTCGCATCCACGAGCAGCAGAACAACCTGCCGATCGACGTCGAGGCCATCCATTTGTGGGCGCGTCGCAAGTCAGCCATCAATTCTGTCTTTGCTTTGGTTGTCGACAAGTATGCGCAGTACCACCCGAACCAAGTCCTTATTTCGAACATTTTGCAGACGATTGCGTAAGGGCATTTTTGATTGCAAAACAAAATGCCATTTCCAACTCAAACGACGCTGCCCGCACCAAACCCATACAGCGTCTTTCCCTGGCGCTTGAGCGCGTAGATGACGTCAAGCGCCGTTATGGTCTTGCGGCGCGCGTGCTCCATGTACGTGACGGCGTCGCAAACAATATTCTCGAGGAAGACCTTGAGCACACCGCGCGTCTCCTCGTAGATGAGGCCAGAGATGCGCTTTACTCCGCCGCGGCGCGCCAGGCGGCGGATCGAGGGCTTGGTGATGCCCTGGATATTGTCTCGCATTACCTTGCGGTGGCGCCGCGCGCCTCCCATTCCTAAACCCTTGGCGCCGAGGCCGCGGCCCTTGCCTCCGCCGTGTCCGCCGTGGCGGTGCGCCGAGTAGCCTCCGCCTCCAACAGGCTGCGTCGTCGCCATCGTGCCCTGGGTAGCCTTGGCCTGGGTCATGCTAGGCTGCGCGTGGCTCTCCTCCTGCTCCTTGCTGCTGCTCTCCTCCGTCTCCTCCTTGCTGCTGCTCACCTCGTGCTCGTGCTCTCCCTGCGTGGATGCAGAGTAGTACTCGGTCTTCTGAGTAGCCATTTCGATCGATCGCTCGGAGTAAACTGAGGAAGGACTGGTGAGAGTTGAGAGGAAAATTGGTTTAGTCACGTTCTCTTTTGAAAATTTGAATTACGACCCGCAAACAACACAGATCGCTTTAGAATCATAATCTTAAGCGGAAGGAACGAACGGGATGCGTTTGAGTGGAACTCACTTTTTCGGAATTTTGAAAACGTAACTCGCTACAGAGGGTCGGCTATCAAGATATTTAATTAATTAAATTAATTCAGTTTTAAAAACCAATATATATATATATAAAATTCTCAGAATTTTCATTGCTATACCGTAAAGGATCCTCCTTTGCATGCATGTGCCTTGATTACCGGAAAATGATTTCCTCTCAGGCTGCTTCTAAAAAGAAGCTGCCTTTAATGCTTTTTCCGCCTTCGGTTTCTAAACCTCTTGTTCAGCGAGAGCTTTTGCCCCTGCCTGCGCCCCCGCCTACCGCCTCGTCTTCTTTGAATGTAATGAAAGATGGACCTGTTCAGAAAAATACTAATCGCCGCGGAGGCAAGCGTGGCGGACGCGCAAAGAAAATGACTTTTAAAACTGTTATTGACATTGATGGAATTTCGAAATATGCAAAGAATCATCCTGCTCCTTCTCCTTCCCCTTTTTCTGCCCCTGCCCCTGCCCCTGCTCCTCCTTCCCAGCATTCTTCGACTTTATTGACTTCTCCTTCTCCTCTTGCGCCATTGCAGAAAAAATATGTTTCATCATGGGCTAAGCTAGCTCCTTCTCATCATAAAGCAATTCAGATTGATGAATCAGAAATTTGTCTGCCTCTTCCTTTTATGCCAGAAGGATTCAATTCTCAAGTTTCAGCCCTGGATGCTAATAAAAATTTCAAGGAACAATTGCGAAGCGTAAATCTTTCAGTTTCCCTCTTGATGTGATTGATTTGTTTTGCAAAATATAAATAAAGTTTATTCGTTAAGTCAGTCCCAATTTATTATTCAAAATTGCGTCCGTCGTCATCTTTCTACAAACAACTAAAAAGTAGAAGATATGGAGCAGTCAACCATTTTTGTTGCCTACAAGTCGGGCTCAGAAGAATCTTGGGATTACTGTGGGTTTCCTGGAGGTTGGGAATGGATTGGACGAGGAAGCACAAAGCACTGGAACAGTTATCCTCATGAAGAGCAGTTTGAAGGACCCAGTGAAACCAAGGCTGAAATGATTATTTACCTGCATAACTTCTTTAAAAACCTCAAAAATAGGGGACTTGTAAAAAAGTACAAGTTATTTCCAGTCTTGGAAGAATTTCAAAAGTGGATTTTCGGATAACTGTTTTGCAAAAATTTTATCGCTTCCTCTCAACCTCAAAAGCATCCATTCACGTTTAAACACCATTCTAAGTGCGCTGGTAGGGATTGCGGGTCGTAAAACGCGATTTGTAGATTTGAACTGACACAAGCAAAAAAATGGACTCCTTCGACTCAACGTCATTCAAGCCGTTTGAGGAGTGGACGGAGGATGAGTTCAAGTCAGAGCCGAATTGCCGCGAGATTTACAAGTCCATGACGCCTCAGGAGCGGCGCGACCACCCTCTGCCGCTCTTTTGGCTTATCCACGAGATGGACGAGGAGGAGCGCGAGCGCATTTACAACGAAAAGCTCGAGAAAGCCAAGATTTTCATGGATTCATGCTGCCGCATCGCGGCGCACAAGACCGGCATCTCTCTTTTCGACAGCAATTATGCCGTGGTGCTGCAAAACGACTACATGGTGCTCAAGACCGTGCTGGCCCGCTTTCGCGAGGGCTCGTACGTTTCCGTCAAGCTCGAGGAGGCTGCAGTGGCGTTTGGGCGCGCACTGAACAATTCAATTGAGATGTTCTGGAATGCCGAGGATGGTCGCTTCATCGTGAACGAGATTGCCTCTCTTTCGCCATCGAGTGCCAAGCGCGTCGAGAAGAATCGCAACTACATGCTCATCGCGTGGCACGCCTTCGTGAAGGCGAAGCTCCAGGAGAATGTTGAGGCGCGCTACTCCAGCTTTCTGCGGTAGGAAGTTTTTTGTAAAAGTTTTGAAATTTAAAGACGTCCCCAATATCGAATTACGTCACCTGTAAAAAACAAAAAAAGATTAAAATGGCTACTCTTTTAGTAGTAGAACGAGATAAAGGTTTACTTTTTGTCGATGGAAATGTTTTAAAACTGAAGAAAAATGATTGCTTTAAAATGGAAAGAAAAGTAGAAACTAAATCGGGGAATACATACGACGAAACTACAATCTTCAAAATTGACAAGATATCTGAAAATGTGATTAAAGCTATTCCTTGGAGAGATGAAAAATACGATTCAAGGGGAGCGAGATGGGATGAAGGGAAAGATAGAAAAATAAATGTTACAGAAGAAGAGTTAAAGTATGTTCGTACAATTCGTCTCGTTGATTGTTCTTCTTTTTCTTTTTCTTCTTCTTCATCTTCATCATCATCAGAAAAAGAAGAAGCTGATTCATTATTTATTCCAAATT
>Ga0214170_1000026_pt1 | contig 75270 bp, 95 predicted proteins | sample TroBogEpilimnion_2_FD_153008 | JGI IMG/M metagenome (GOLD analysis project Ga0214170, IMG submission 153008) | Freshwater microbial communities from Trout Bog Lake, WI - 27JUN2007 epilimnion | ecosystem: Environmental > Aquatic > Freshwater > Lake > Epilimnion/Euphotic zone | place: Trout Bog... | reverse complement strand
GTATCCCTGTTCCAAAGTTAGGGTGTTCGTGCTACTACGAGAAACGGTGATGTTAACGCTTGCGTAGTTTGCTACTGTGTTTATCGTTCCGTTTGCTGGCGAAGAGGGGAGACTGATAGTTCCCGTGCTTGAGCCAGTAAAGATTGTGTATTCCCCAGCATTCGCCGTTGCTGAACCTGTGCGTTGAGTAGCCGAAACTCCTGATGGAGTGGCAGTTGATGTTCCTGTAATTCGGCCCTTAGCATCGTAGGTGATTACTGGAATCTGGGTTGATGAACCTACCGTGCTTCCTGTGACGATTGAGGCGAGGGTGGGGTTTGGATATGTTCCAGTCAAGTCACCACCGGCAGAGCCGTTAGGGGGCAAAGAGGTTGGAATCTGACCAAAAGCAGCGGCATCAGTTGAGGCCGTTCCGTTGGCGAGACTCGTAATCTTCTGGCTGTTCATAGCCAGAGTTCCGTAGATTGTGGTGTTTCCGCTAGAACTAATAGTCATAGCGTCTGTCGCGCCGTTATTCACTACAAAGTGAATCGCCTGTGGGCCGTAAGTTCCAACTGCTAGTTCGGTTGAGCCCGAAGCGAGGTAAACCATTCCCGCTTTTCCAAACGCGCCCGTTCCTTGGAAGCCAGAGGAGTTGATACCGATTTCACCATAGTTGGAGTTGTTAGTTCCTTGGTCGTTCGAGATATTAAAGTTCGCGCTCGCTTGCGTTCCGTTGCTTAGGTTCTGAATAATAACTTGGTTGTAGTTATTGACCGTAGAAGCGATTGACTCCATAATGTTTACATCGGAGTATCCGAGTGCTGAACCATTTTGGATTACGCCGACATTGGTTGAGGTCGTATTGGATGGCGTGTTCGTGACATCAATATTTGGAACGAACAATTCACCAGTTAGCGTTCCACCTGTAAGGGGGAGTGCGTTTTGCGCGCCGCTTACACCTTGATACCCTTGATACCCTTGATACCCTTGTGGCCCCTGAACGGCAGATTGCGCGCCTTGGTTTCCTTGATTACCTTGGAAACCTTGACTTCCCTGATTTCCTTGAGCACCCTGATTACCCTGCGAACCCTGCGTTCCTTGACTTCCTTGGTATCCCTGAACTCCTTGACTTCCGATAGTTCCTTGTGTTCCTTGCGAACCTTGGTTGCCTTGTGTTCCCTGTGTTCCCTGTGTTCCCTGCGTTCCTTGGTTGCCTTGATAACCTTGAGCGCCCTGACTACCAGTAGAGCCAATCGCACCTTGGTTTCCTTGTGTTCCTTGAGAACCAATCGTTCCCTGAAATCCTTGATTACCTTGCGAACCCGTAGCACCCGTTGTTCCTTGGTTTCCTTGTGAACCTTGAAATCCTTGTGAGCCTTGACTACCAGTTGCGCCCTGATTACCTTGGAAACCCTGAGAACCTTGCGAACCTGTCGTTCCCTGATAGCCCTGTGAACCCTGAGAGCCTGTGCTTCCTTGGTTGCCTTGATTTCCTTGTGTGCCTTGCGTTCCTTGGTTTCCCTGAAAACCCTGTGGTCCGACAACACCGGCAATTCCAAAAGTCCAAGAGGTGAAAGTTCCTGTTCCGCTTGTCGTATCTACGAGAACCGTGATAGACGAGTTGGGCGTTAGGGCGGTGATGTTTCCTTCAAGCCAGTTGGTTGCGCTGTTTGCTACACGGACACGCAGACCCACGGCAAACGCCTGAGTAGCGGCTACTGAAAAAGTAAGCGACCCTGTTCCAATTGTTGTTGAGGTAGATGAGGTGACACCCGAATAGCCTGTGCCTTGGAAACCCTGATTACCTTGGTTGCCCTGAGAACCCGTTGTTCCCTGCGTTCCTTGGTTGCCTTGGAAACCTTGATTACCTTGACTTCCTGTAGTTCCCTGATTACCCTGATAGCCCTGAGCGCCCTGCGAGCCGGTGGAACCTTGTGAGCCAGTTGAACCCTGTGTGCCTTGGAAACCTTGTGAACCCTGTGACCCCGTAGAACCCTGAACACCTTGGTTTCCTTGCGCACCCTGCGCACCAGTAGAACCCTGAGCACCTGTAGCACCCGTAGAACCTTGTGACCCTGTCGCGCCAGTAGAACCCTGCGTTCCCTGATTACCTTGATTGCCTTGATACCCTTGCGAGCCTTGAGCGCCAGTACTTCCTTGCGAACCCTGCGAGCCAGTTTGACCTTGATACCCCTGTGACCCTTGCGAACCAATGGAGCCTTGAGAACCTGTTTGACCTTGTGTTCCTTGATACCCCTGTGAACCCGTGCTTCCTTGCGAACCGGTTGCCCCCTGATACCCCTGATTTCCCTGTGAGCCAGCAACACCCTGAAAACCTTGATTTCCTTGGTATCCCTGTGAGCCTAGAACTCCCTGAAAACCCTGTGTTCCTTGAGTTCCCTGACTACCCTGAAATCCTTGATACCCCTGAAGACCTTGATATGTGATTTGTTGTGCCGTAAAGATTACGCCCGGCGTTGCTGGAACCGTTGGGCTTGTTTGTGCTGCGGTTGTGGTGATAGCGATAGTTGTGCTTGATACCGCCCACGCCAACTGAACATAATCACCAGCGTTTACATTGACTAGGTAGTTGATGGCTGCGATAAGTGCGCCAGAGCCACCGTGACTTGTGCCGGGAACATTGTAAATTGAGTTTGTTTCAGCGACATCTGAACCATTTTTGCGTAGCCACACATCAACATTGTCCGAGTTGCTATCCGAGTTGGTGAACTGAATTGAGTATTGGATGTTGTATGTGCCAGCATAACTAAAGGTGACTTGGTTGCCACTAACGATAGAAATGCCGTAGTTTCCGCTTGTGGTGTTTATGCCAACTACATAGGCGGTTGTAGTTGATGAGGCGGTTTGGGTCGTAGTGTCGTATGCTGAAATATAAGGGGCGACCACTCCACCAGCACCCTGAACTCCCTGATATCCCTGCGCACCTATACCTGCGGTTTCGGTAAAAGTGATTGCATCGGTCCCGATACGAATAGAGGCGTCTGGGTTTGAGCCGTTGCCATACTGAACCCAAGTGGTGTTTCCGTAAAGCGTTCCGTTTGTAATAAAGGAGTAGTCGCCGCTAATCACCTGTAGGGCTATGTGGTTGTCATAGTCGGTGGCACGAGTGAATGAATACTTGCTTGTTGGCGAACCGAGGCTAGTGACCGTGTAGATTCCGTTTTCGATATTGTTTGTGCGGCCTGTAAAGAGGATTCTGTCTCCAACCGAGAGGCTCACGCTATCAATAGCGCCCAAAGCACCGTTAGCCGTTGCTGTGATAGTCGCACCGACACCTGTTCCGTTTTCAGCATCCGCCGAACCTGCCGCATAAGTTGCGGGCAAGTTGTTGGTATAGACGACCTTTACTGCTGGGTGAGCGTTGGCGGTGCTAGTAGCGCCCTGCGTTCCTTGATTACCTTGATAACCTTGTGCTCCTTGGGAACCAGTCGCACCTTGGGAACCAGTTGAACCCTGCGAGCCTATTGCTCCTTGGAAGCCTTGACTTCCCTGTGAGCCTGTAGAACCTTGTGCGCCAGTGCTTCCCTGTGCGCCCGTAGACCCTTGAACACCCTGCGTTCCTTGACTACCTTGACTTCCCTGCGAACCTGTGTTGCCCTGAAAGCCTTGGCTACCTTGTGAGCCGGTAGAACCTTGGAAACCCTGATTGCCTTGCGTTCCTTGTGAGCCTGTAGAGCCTTGTGTTCCCTGACTACCCGTTGAGCCTTGCGTTCCTTGATTTCCTTGGAAGCCCTGCGAACCCTGACTACCCTGAGAGCCTGTAGCACCTGTTGAGCCTTGCGCTCCCGTAGAGCCTTGACTACCCGTAGCACCTTGATAACCTTGCGCCCCTTGGCTACCCGTGGAACCTTGGAAACCCTGCGCTCCTTGTGCGCCATTTGTTCCTGCTGTTCCTTGACTACCTTGATAGCCTTGTGCGCCCTGAGAACCTGTCGCACCTTGACTTCCGGTGGAACCTTGGTATCCCTGTGACCCCTGTGCGCCTGTCGTGCCCTGATTACCTTGGTTGCCTTGGTATCCCTGACTGCCTTGTGACCCGACAGCACCTTGCGCACCAGTCGCACCGATTACACCTTGGTATCCCTGATTACCTTGACTGCCTTGACTACCTGTTTGACCTTGCGTACCTTGGTAGCCCTGATTTCCCTGTGAACCCGTAGCACCGGTGTTCCCCTGATTCCCCTGAAAACCTTGTGCGCCGGTTTGACCTTGATACCCTTGATTACCTTGGCTACCAACTGAACCCTGATTTCCCTGAAACCCCTGATTACCCTGAGTTCCAGCAACACCTTGGTTGCCTTGATTGCCTTGAAAGCCTTGGTTGCCCTGACTGCCGACTTGTGCTATCAACTGCCAATAGGCAGTATTGGTTGGTGGAATGTTCTGTAGTCCGCTACCTGCGTAGCAAACATAACTAGAGCCGAGGTAGGTGACGACATCGCCAATGTGGTAGTAGGCGTAAGACGAACTGTAATCGCCCTTAAACGAGAGGTTTAGACCCTGAACACCTTGGTTTCCTTGATAGCCCTGACTTCCCTGACTACCAACCTGTCCTTGATTACCCTGAAAACCTTGCGACCCCTGCGAACCTGTAGAACCTTGGGAGCCTGTCTGTCCTTGCGTTCCCTGAAAACCTTGATTTCCCTGATTGCCTTGGCTTCCGGTCTGACCCTGAAAACCTTGACTTCCCTGCGAGCCCGTGCTTCCTTGACTGCCAGTTTGACCCTGAAAGCCTTGATTGCCCTGAAAGCCTTGAGTTCCAGTAGCGCCTTGACTTCCCTGTGACCCCTGATAGCCCTGTGGTCCTTGTGGGCCGGTATCACCTTTAGGGCCAGTGCTTCCTGTCGTTCCCTGTGACCCGGTGCTACCTTGCGTTCCCTGAAATCCTTGCGAACCCTGATATCCCTGCTGACCGACAACGGTTGTGTAGGTGAGCGCCGTTCCCGCGTTATTTACAACGAGTGCTTGGCCTGCTGTTCCGATAGAACTTAGACCAGTTCCACCATTGGAAGTCGGCACGATACCAGTAAGGGCAAAGGTAAGTGTTCCGTGTCCATATGAAACGCTAATCGGGTCTGAACCTTGCATCGATTGGATAACCGATACCCAGTTGCCTGCTGAACCTGTGGCCTCAACGACTCCGAGCCAATATGCGTTTGGGGCTAGGAAGATAGGTGAGCCAGCCGTGCCTAAGTCAATAGTCTGCGTGGAAAGGTTTGGATAAACAGCAAGAGAATACGAAGAACTGTTGTTGTCAATATAGATAAATTGACCGGTCGCAGCAATAGGTGGAAGTGTGACCGATTGACCCGAAGCGGTGGGATTTACTTGGTTGTATTGACCAGTAAGAGTGGGGTTTGAGGTCGGGGTGACTGATGAGTAGTTGTAGGCCTGACTCGTTCCGCCGTTCGGGAAAAGGGTAGAGATAACGCTAGTGATAGCCGAGAAGTCTGTTCCACCTACGAATGGGAAGCAGTTGTTGATGCCGCCGTTTGGGGCGTGTGCTGAAATAGGAGTGCCATCCCAGCCACGACCGTTGAGCGTTCCGTCTGTCCAAATCGTGACTACGCCAGTTGAGGGGTTGACCGCCGAGCAGAGAATGTGCTCTTCGGTGGATAATCCAAAGTCCACGACGACCGTAAAAACGCCGCTAGTTCCCAAAGGATTGCTAGTGTCTTGGCCGTTCGTGCCTACTTCTAGCCAACTAGTTGCTGAAAAGAGCGTAAAAGTTGTTTCTGCGTAGGAACTAGAGAGGCTCGTGGTTATGTATGTAGGCTTTGCCGAACCGGGAACCGAGCGTTTGGATGTCGCAGAGGGGTAGGCCATAGCGACATTCTACGCCCTGATTTGGAAAATCTAGGGGTTAGAAACCGTAGCGAGCCTTAAGGCTATCTGTGCCTTGCGCCCTATCGATAATTAGCAAACCGTTGAGATGGTCAACTTCGTGCTGAAAGATTCGAGCCAGCAAACCAGTCGCCTCAATCTCTATGTCGTTTCCGTTTAAGTCCAAACCCGTGAGGTGGCAACTTATGGCGCGCTCTACGTGGGAACGATTGTTGGGAACGGATAGACAGCCCTCTAGACCCAAAGCCATTTCAGCACCGAGGGATAGTTTGGGATTTACGACCACCGAGTAGTTCCCCGATAGTTCCTCGTCATAGACAAAGACACGCTTCGTGATACCAATCTGGTTGGCCGCCAGACCTACGCCGTTATTGGCATACATCACCTCGGCCATAGTTTGAGCAAGCAGGACAATACCCTTGTCAATATCCGTGACTTCTCTAGCCTCTAGAGCAAGAACGGCATCTGGGTAGTGTCTTAGGCTAAACATTTCAGCACTCGCAATCATCGCAGTCGCAGCCCTTTACGACATAACTCTCGGAGTCATCTAGCGTGGTAGCCACATTCTTGACCTTGCCATAAACCGATACGAGTCGGGGCGTGAGTTCCTTAAAACTAGGGTGATTCATAACGCTTCTAAGCCTCTGGTTTTGGGTCATCTGTAGCCTTTGCTCTATTTAGTAGAGAGTGTAGTTCAGCCACGACTTCGTGAATGGCTTTTGTAGCCTCTGTATTTGCCTTGAGTTCCTTTTCCAAACGCCGAATAATCTCGCTGCTTGTTTTGGAAATAGTGAGGTGAGAAAGGGCTTGCTCGGCGGCTACGGCATCTGCTCGTTTGGCCGCAATCAGCAGGATTGCCCCTTGTAAGCCCGCCAACATAGAAAGGAATAGGTTGAGCAGGATAAACGGATAGGGGTCAAATCCCTTGTTGTTGAGCCAGAAGATATTGACTCCGGCCCATATCAGCATAAAGATAACGAATAGGGTCACAAAGCCCCACGAACCCATCTTGTTTCTAACGGCATCAGCGGCCTTTTCGCCACGAGTTAGTTCCGAGCCTGTGCGAACGCCGGGTAGTGGTGTCCAAGGGTTATTGGGGTCGAACCACGCTTCGCTCTCCACGCCGTCTGTCCAATCGATTTCTATCTCGTTCATTTCAGCACCTCGGCACGAGTGACAATCTGAACTCCGTTGAGTTCCTCTAGGGAGATAGGGCGATGCTTGTGATACTGAAAGATTTTCTTTCCAGTCGCCACAGCCGTAGCAACCTCTACTTTCGCACCTTCCGAGCGAGCCCAACCGGGCAATACAACGATTCCATCAGAATCAAGGATGGTGGAAAGAAAGACTCGCATCTTGTCCTGAACCCACTCTTTCGTCACGGGTGTCGTTGGCTCGTAGCCCTCTAATAAGGCGTGTTCAGCAGGGCAGAAGATTTCGTGACCCTCTTTACGGATACGCTCGCGCGCCTCGGCAAAAGCAGGGTAGTTGTGTTCGGGAAGACCCGTCATTGGGCCAGCAAGGTAGAACTTCATCAGATAATCAGCAAGTCGCCCCAGCCACGCTTGCCATAAGCGTCGCCAACACAGAAAGTCAACATACCGGCAGGAGAACCCTTACCGCTTGTATCCGTAAACCACTTAGAGCCACCGTCTTGAGCAGGGCATTGGAAGCAAGTGCGACCTGTTCCCTCTGATGCTATGTAGTGGTGGAAGTGGCCGCTGACATAGATATCCGATTCAGCAGCCTTTGTGCGGCCTCTAATCTGACCCAGAATCCACGACTCAATCTTGGCGATAGTTCCGCCACCCGAACCCTTACCGAACTGGTGTCCGTGAGCCAGAGTGACCAACTTGCCACACACATTGAGGGTCATAGTCAGGTCTTCTTCAATCAAACCCTCGAATTGTGGGAACGATACATTTCCAAAACGACTTGGGTTTGCGGCACAGATTTCAGCGACGCCCTCGAAGACGGCCAAATCCATATTATCTGTCCAAGTTGTATAAGCCTTCCCATTGAGCCTATTCTCTCCGTGGTTTCCCGGCACGGCGGCAACAACGAGAGGAATCTCTGGGAAGTTCTCAACACAGAGTTCCACGAAACGAAGAATCAAACGCCGAGCAACTTTCTGCTGTTCGCGCGAATCTAAATCAACGGAGAAAGTCTGCATCGCATAGTGGTTCGAGCAATTTTCTACTAAATCTCCCATTCCGCAGCAATAGATAACGGATGGCGCACGACCGATGGTGATTAGTTCACGAATACGCTCGATAGATTCATCTTGAGAAGTGATGATACGAGCGGCCGTTGCTTCACTACCGCCCCCTTCCGATTTTCCTATCTGCCAGTCAGAAAAAAACGCCATAAAAGCGCGCGCATCTTTGGTCGCCTTTTTCTTCGGCTTCTTGACAGCGGGGCGTTTCATAATCTCTTTACAGAGAGCCTCAATATCGGCTCTGTCGCCCTTTTCACCACGACGCCTAATCTGTGCTCGGTAGTAGCGCATCTTGGCGATTTCGCCGTTGCCTATATTGGTATCCCACGCTCTAATATGGACAGAACCATCAACGATTTCGGTTAGGTTTGGGTCTAAGCCCCAATCCTCAATCACCATATCCCAAAGTGCTTGGTCGGGTTCTGCTTCGGTTGGTGGGCTATCTATGTAGCCTTTCTCGCCATCCCAACGAATCTCTCGCTCATAACCTTTTGCTACAGAAGCACGGCGAGCGGCCTCACGCCTTTCGGCTTCCTTTTCAGCAGACTCAAACGACATAAAGCCCCTTGAACTCTGTTCCTGCTGGGCAGTGGCATTGACCCTTTAGGTGGCTACCTAGAGTCTTGTCGTTGGTGCGCTTGCCATCAGCAGTCGCAACACGAGCAATCCAACCAACGGGCTTGCGTTCCTCAAACCATTTTGCAATAGTTTCTTTATCGGATTTGTCTAGTGAATCAATAAAATCCACAAAACGACAGGTGCGCTCCGACAGACGCTTCTCTGCTTCTTTGAGTGACATAGAGAAATGGTATCACCACTTCTCGTAAAAAAGAACTACTTTTCGCTCGTTTTTTTGGGCGCGATTTTGGTCGGAGAAGTCTTCTTCTTGGCCGTAGTGGATTTCTTGGCTGGGCCAGACTTCTTCACGGGCGTAGTCTTTTCAGCAGCCTCTAGAGTCTTGCCTTGAGCCTTTTTTACTGTCGGCTTAGGAGAAATAGCCTCAACGACATCTTGGACAATCTCTTCCGTCTTCTCAACTACTGCCTTAGCGATTTCAGCGGCCTCTTGCTCGGCTAGTGCCGCATAGTGGGCTACGACTTTAGGCTCTAGTTTCTCAACCCAGCCACGAGCCTCTACATAAATCTTGCCTTGCCAAGTCCAGTCGTCTGAAGAAACGAGTTGACCGCGCTCAAGCGTGACCCCATCCAATGGAAAGCCACGAATAACTCTGTGTGTGTATCGCTTAGATGCCATAAAGAGATGATACCACCCTATTTGTAGCCTTGTATAGCCAGTTTGGAAAAATCACCATAGAAAGCAAAAACCCCCCACCTTTCGGTGAGGGGCTCTCGCTATGGAACTGCTGGAACTTAGATAATGCTGTTCCAGAAGTAGCCGAGGTCGGCAGCAACAACCTTGTTGTCGAAAGCGAGTTCGCCCTCAACACGGTCGGCCTTCAACTCTTCCATACGGAAGCGTGAAACACCAACGGTCGTTCCGAGGCCACCCGAAACACCAGTCCACATAAAGGTATAGCCAGCCGAAGGGGTCAGCAAACCGGGGTTAGGTGCGGAGTAGCACAGAAGAGCCGAGTTGCCGGTCACGAACGAGAATGAGTCGTTGGTGGGGCTGTTCGAGCCTTCTGGGCCTGCGTTTACGACTGCCTTAGCGACAAGAACACGGTCCACGCCAAACAGTTGCGCGAGCAACTCTTCGGTGACAATAGCACCGGCTTGGGTGTACTTGTAGCGGTCAATCAAGAGAGGGTGGTTCTTAAGAGTCTGGAATACCTTGTAGCCAAGAACGAAAGTGTTTGGCTCGTATCCGGTCGTCTGCAGAACTGACGCCTTAGCGTTCTCAACCTGCGAGATTGGGTCAGAGGTGTATGAAGTTGGGTTGTTCACGTAGTCGGACCAAACGGTTCCTGCAACAGCAGTAGCGGTGGTTCCGGTCACGGTCACTGACCAAACGCCGGCGGCGAAGTAGTCCGAAGCCCACTGAACTTCCTTACGGAGCAGCAAACGCTGGGTCACGAACTGAGTCGCCTCCATATCGGGGTTCAAGGGGTTGTCGGCGTTCGCACGGGTCTGGTCGCCAATGTCCTTGTGGAAGGCGTAGACGTCGGCCGAGTAGGTTTCCGTCTGCAGACCGTAGCCAGAACCAGCCGAGGCGGTTCCGTCAGCGCGGCGCTGTGCTTCGTCACGGAACCAGTCTTCCTTGGTGTACTTGAAGTACAAGTCAGACTTCTTGTCCACTGGGACAACTGGGAAAACCCGGTCAGCGATGAAGTTGTTGGTGTTCTGCAAGTAAGCAACCGAGATGTTGGTCAAGATTGCGTCGATGTGAACGTTGTTTACGTTGGGCTGTGCCATTTTTGGTCAGTCCTTTCTATTAAGCGGCGCGGCCGATAGCGGCGCAGTCGGTGACAATAGTGATTAAGTCGCCCTGTGCAGCGGCAGGAGTCAAAGCCGTTCCTACGATGAAGTAGGTGTCAGCAGTGGTGTCGCTAGATGGGAAGGTGACTGGAACCACTTGGCCCAAAGTGTTGACTGACAAAGCAGCACCGGCAGAGATAGCAGCACCGGCAATAGCCTTGGTGATTCCTGCGATAGTGACTTCAGCCTCGTCAACGCCTTCAAGAGTACCAGCGGCCGAGTAGCGGGCCTTTGGTGCGTTCTGAAGAACACCGATTGGACGCTGCGTTGAAGCGGTCACAACATTCACCAAAGGTGATGCTGGGTTGCCCGCTGGGTTCGCGTTAGTTGAAACAATCACGAACGAGAACTGTGCCAAAGGCGCAGAGAAGTTCGTGTTGGCCAACTGCGTCATTCCGGTGGTGTCGGGTGAGCAAGTGATTTTGATTGCGTATGGATTCTGTTCCCAAGCCATTAGCGACCTGCCTTTTCGTTCAAGTACTGGGTGTAGAGGTCAGGGTTGGTCTGTGCAACTGACAAGAGCGCAGCCTCGAATGATGGGGCAACGCCAGAGGCAACAGCAGCCTTAGCGAGATTTTCCATCTTTGCGAAAGCGTCGTCAGCAGCAGGAACTTCGCTGGAACCTACTTCGGTGAATACAACATTTGACTCAAGCAGCGAGTTAGCGGAGTCCAAAGCCTTAACAACTTCGTCAGCCAATGCGCCGTCAGTCTCGGCAAGACGGCGAAGAGCCGGTCCGAGGATTGATGGGTCAGAGTTGAGGTGCGACCATTCGGCAGCCTTGATTACAGCGGCCTCATCAGCACGGGCTTCACGCTCGTTGATAAGGGCGCGCTCGTTCGCAGCAGCCTTTAGAAGAGCCTCTTCAGCAGCAGCCTTTGAGTCATCAAGCATTTTCTTGATAACGGCGGGCATCGCCTTGATAATCTCTTCCTCGCTCGCAGCCTCTGGGATTACTACAACCTCTGGGGTTGCCTTGAGCAGTTCGCTCATAGTGTCCTCCTGTGGAGTCTGGATAATTTCAGCAGAGGCGGTCGCCTCTACCGTTGCTTCCGTTGATTTCTCAACTTCGGCTGGGGTCCCCTCAACCGCTTCCATCACGGAAGGGATTTCAGGGCGCAGTTCGTCAAGAACGGCGGTCACGTCGGATTGAGAGGCAGACTTCATTACAGCCCAACCATCGTGTAGGTGGGCCGGACGGTCAACGCCCGACGTCTCCTTGATAGCGAGTCGCACTAACTTTCGTGCCACATCTTCTCCTAAGAACTTTCACCTTTAGCGAATACCAAAGGTCTTGACAATGAAAAGCGTAGAGGCATTTTCCAAATCGTCAAGGGTTGAACTCTTAGGGGCGTGTTTCTACTCGCAAACAAGTGCTGAAAAGGGGATTATTACTTAGAAAGGAGAATATTCAGGAACGGCGAAGACAGGACAGATTTCCTTAAAGGAACACCATTTCTCGCACAAGTTGTTTGGAACTGGCGGGAAGAACTGTAGGTCATACCAATTCTCAATCTTGGCCCAAGCCTCACGAACTCGCTTCTCGGCGTAGGTGACATCTTCATCGGTCACTTCTACTACGAGGGTTTTTCCAAACTGGACATAGAGCAATCGGATTTCCGTAGGCCGCTCACCTAGAACTGTCTCACAGAGGTAGGCATAGATTTTGGCTGGCAGAAGTGCTGATGCTTTGTATTTGTCGCCCGGCACTTTGCCCGTCTTGTAGTCCACGATAATTAGGTTGCCCTTGTCATCTCGGTCTAGGCGGTCGAGGATTCCCTTGAGAATCCATCCGCCCATATCCGCTTTCATCTCTATCTCTATACCCTCGTTTACCACTTGGGTTGGGTCTTCCATAGTGAAGTAGGTGCGTATGTATTTGGCTAGGTCACGACCGAACACTTGGATACCCTGTTCGTCTATTCCCATCTCTTCAGCAAACTCTTGGGTCACGAGCCCACGAAAAATCTCTCGCATCAAGGCAAGGGTGTAGTCAAGGGTTCGCTCTTCTGGCGTTTCAGCAGTTCGATTGAACATCTCTTCGAGGATTGCGTGGAATACCGTTCCTCGGTATGTCTCCATCTTCTTGCGCTCGGGCAAGCGTTGGATAGTGGAGTATTGGTATTGGCGAGGGCAAGTCTCAATCTGATTTACTCGGCTTGGTGATACGCCGTATGGCTTAGGGCCGAGCGAGACTGGTGTGGATTCCATAGGTTCTATCTTACTCAATGGGTGTCACAGAACTTGGATGCCCCTGTGATTGAGGGTCTTATTGGAGTGGGGTGAACTCGTTGTATTCCGAGACAGTTTGGAATACAGCCATAATCGCTTCAGCAACTTCCTTGCCGCCCTCTTGGTTGCGAACGAAGAGTGAGAAGTCTTGGATAGGCGTAATCATTCCGCCCGTGTTCTCCCGACGAATAATACGAAGTTCCGATAGTTTGCCCTCGTCTTCGGGTGTCCAAAGAACGAACTCGTATGGGCCGTTCTTGGCGCGGATTTGATTGAAATCTAGTTCTTCCCAATTGAGAATCATTATTACTCCTTGTGTGCTTCTACCCTAGTTGATTTTGCCGGGGTATTTCAGCAAATCCTTTAACGGCGTGTCTTCGTCTGGGGCGTATTCCGCCTCGGTCGTGTGCCGACAGTCGGCACAGATGAGTTTGGCTATGCCCTTGACTATCTTTTTCACTCGCCAGTCGTGAACGCAGGTTTCTTTCTTTCCGTTATTTACGATACGGATTTTGTGGTTTACGGGGTCACGAACGATTCGCTTCTGGCGAACTAGTCGGTTGATGACTTCGTGAGTGGTAGCCGGACCGGGGATTCCTACGGCCTTGCCAATAGAACGGATTGAGGGTGGAAAGCCATACTTCTCCCAATACCAAATGATGTATTGGACTACTTTCTCATCTCTATTGTGGGATTCCTCTGGCGTGAGGTAGTTTCGTGTCTGGTAAGTCATCTAAAGAGGATAGCACAGTTTCCGAACGCCTGTTCGTGATTTCAGCAAACGCTTCGCCCAAGATTCCCTCTACGAGAGCCTGTGACGGAATGTTAGGGGTATAGGCCGCCAAACGCCCAACGGCTAGGTTAAACGCCATCCGATAATGGTCTCGCTCGGCTTCCATTTCAGCATAAGACTCCGCTAGCGCACGGTTGGAGATACTGGCTACTTGGAGACTCTTTGCCATAATCGAAGAGTTCTCTGCTTGCTTCTCGAGCGCATCGGCAAGTTTTTCCAAACTACGCTTATCGCCCCTAGCCATTTTGGTTGTCCTTAAACTTGTTTGGAACTACTCCGTAATAAGGAATCTGCTGGTTCTCTGGCTTAAATTGGACATAGCAAAGAGAGCAGAAAACATTGGGGTTCATACTCAAGTTCAGCATCCACTTGTGTCCTGCGCATTTAGCCATTGGTTCTCTTCATCACTAGGTTTTGGAAATAAGTCTCGGCCTTTTGAGCCTGTTCTAGCGTATCAAAGTCTGGGGTGTGAATTACTAGTCTGAACGCACCATCACCATCGGCAAAGGTTTCGATAAAGAAGCCGCTACCAGACCAGAACGCCACTTTCCTACTTACGCTCATTGTGAACCTTTACGATTCCCTCAATAATCCAATTCACCACAGGCACGGCTACGGCATTTCCCATTTCCTTGTATCGGTTGGTGGTGGAGTTGATTTCTGTCCAGCCACGAGGAAAACCTTGTAGGGCTTCGCACTCTTCTGGTGTCAAACGGCGAACCGATAGTTCACTAGCGATTACTGGCGTGTGACCGCCACCGCCACCTGAAGCGGCAGTAAGAGTTGGTGAAACGCCCTCTCCTACGGCTGCGTGTGGGTGTTGGCCGCCGAGAATTGGAACATTTCCGCCACCGGTTCCCATAAACGCCAACAAGGTTGGTGAAACGCCCTTGTGTTCATCTACAGCGCCAGTCCTACGATTGGTCACATAAAGACTGTCGTTATCGGTTGTGGACATCTACGATTCCTTTGATGACCCAATCAACGACTGGCACGGCGACTGCGTTGCCCATTTGCTTAAATCGGTATCGGTCAATTTGGCCGTTGTCTGTCCACCCGATAGGGAAGCCTTGTAGTTGCTCGCACTCTTCGGGTAGAAGACGGCGTGGCTTTGGGTGGATAGCGAACACTTGAGCGTGGTGGCTCTGAACGCTTGGTTGATGTGCTGAAATAGTGCCAGCAACATCTACGGGTGTGGCGCTAAAGGTATTTGCTTTGGCATCTTCCCTAATCGAATAGGCAAGATACTTGAGTATGTAGGCATCTTGGGTCGTTCCTACGGCAGAATCGCCCATACCAGCCAATAGGGTCGGCATCACCATTTCGTCTTTATTCTCACTCATCTTTGTTGTGAACCTCAACGATTCCGGCGATTACCCACTCAACAACAGGAACAGCAACGGCATTACCCATCTGCTTGTAGCGATGGACATTGGCTTGTTCCTTGCCATCAGCACGGAGAAGCGTGTGGTCGTCTGGGAATCCCTGTAGGCGCTCGCACTCGATAGGAGTGAGGCGGCGAACTACCGAGCGAGTTCTGATTGTGGGGTATCCCTGACCGGGCTTTCCGCCACCGAGCGTTAGGGCGTTAAATACCGTTTGCTCACGAACCTCTGAACGCTGGTTCTCATAGACCGAGAATGATTCCTCGCCCTCTGCGAATACACCCGGCACTCGGCCTGTGGTGATTGTTGTTGAGGGGTCGCCGTTGTCGCCAATACCCATACCTTGTTCTCCGTCTGGTGGTCGTGTTGCGTTTCTGATGTCAATAGGAATAGTCGTAAGTATGTTGTGTCGGTTGTTGTCCACAGTTCTTGTCACCGTTTCTGTTCCGTAAACTCTGTAGGGCTGGGGCATTTCGGGCCAAGGGGTTAGGCAACCTGTCTCTGAATTGTTTTCAGCAGTTGGCGTTTCTTGCCCCGCTTGCGTGAGGATTAGGTGGCGATTGTTATCGACTGTCCTAGTCACGGTATCGGTGCGATAAACCATATTTGGCTGACCCATCTCTGGCCAAGGGGTTAGATTCCCCGTAGGGGTTGCTGGTAGTTCTTCTTCGTAAAAGAGTGCCAACTGATTGTCTCCCATATGGGCTCGTAGGGTTGGGGCTATTTCAGCAGGGTCGTGACCCTCAATACGGCTCATAGCACCCGGCTCAAATACGACAGGCTGGATAACGCCAGTGGATTGTGGAGTTCCGGCCCGAAGTGTGTGGTGAGTATCGCTAATCGAGAAGTTGTATTCATCAAAGGCAACGGCTACCGAAGCACCGCCAACGGCTGTGAGTGTGTAAGCAGGGTCGCCCTCTTCACCAACTCCAAATCCGTTTTGCTTCTGATTCATACCCCGACCGTCTTGGATTGGGATAACGATTGGGTCGTTCTCGCTCATAGTTCCTCAAAAGCACCGAATACTGGCTCTTGCGTATCAACGGAAACCATAGGAACGCCTAGCCCGATGTAGTCGTTGCCACTTGCCGTGAGGGTAGGGGCAATCTTTTCACCATACATAGAGTTGACTCGGCGCTCTACAACTACCTTGTCGCTTCTCTTGCTATCGGTCGCCACGAGGGTAGCCATTTGGGGCGTTTCAGCATAACCGTTAAAGTTGCTACCGGAAAAGCCGATTTGCTCAACAAGAATGTGGTCTTCTTGCGAAGATGAGGCGCGTAGTGTGCCTACACCTGTTGAGTATTCAGCAAATCCTGACTTGTAAAAGGGTTGGTCGTGTTCTCATCTGTGACGGACACTCCCCCCTTTGCTACTCCGGCTTGTAATCCGCCGCTTGTGCTTTCAATGCTTGTAAAAGCGGTTCGGGTAGTTTCTTCCCCCGTCGCTCGGCTCTGGTCAGAATCCCCGCACACGCTTTCGCGCTCAAATAATACTTTTGCGGTACTTCTCCAGTCTCCAGAACGTCGGCCAACGATGAAGACACGACGCCGCCGCTGGGGAACTCCGAAGTATTGAGCATCCAACACCCGCCAACTGACGCCGTACCCGAGGTCAACCAGCGTTCCGACAACTGCTCCCATATCTGCTCCCTGCTGACTTGATAAAAGGCCGGGGACATTTTCGAGGACGAACCACTCCGGTTGGAGTTCTTCGATGATGCGCGCGACTTCGTAGAAGAGGCCGCTTCTCTTTCCAGCCAGCCCTGCACGTCTTCCGGCAACGGAAAGGTCTTGGCAGGGGAATCCACCGACAAGGATTCCGTTTCTTGGGTCAAATCCTGCTGAAATAAGTTGCTCACCCGATACCTCCGTGACATCGTTGAATAGTTTTGTATTTGGGAACTGCTTTGCCAACACTGCTTGTGCGTGTTTGTCAATTTCTACTGCCGCTACGACATTCACTCCGTTGCGCTCTAGTGCTAAGTCGAAACCGCCCACGCCCGCAAATAGTGAAACCGCAGTCATCTGTTTGGTTTCGTTAGCCATAGGACTAATGATAACTGATGTGGTGGGGCAAATCAAGCCAATAAACAAAAAATCCCCACGAACCTTTCGTGAGGACTTTTTGCTGATACTGATGATTTGGAAAGGAACGCCTTTCGGCATCCACTATAGCGACTTTCGACTTAGCCCGTGCAGCCATCCACCCATTCGGGGTAGAAGCCAGCGTTTCGTTTGTAATACCAAACGGCTACGGCACTCTGCTGTTCGGGGGTGGCGTTATTGGCACTAACGGCCTTGATACCGAGGGCTTTTGCCCCATATTGCCATAGGTAGGGCAGGAATTGGTAAAGGCCCTCTGCACCCGATTGCTGGTTCGTATCGTTGGGGTGATTACGGCTTTCGGCGTATCGGATACAGGCAAAGGTGACTTGGGCCTTGAGCGGTAGGGCTCGTGTGGGGTCAACCAAAGACGGCCTATAGGCGGTCTTATCCCAAGTCCAAGTTCGCCACTTGGAATCACCAATCTCATAGTTGATTAGTTTGGGGAAGTTGGCATAGGGGCTAGACACCGCTTTAGCGTTTACGACTATAGGGGTGATTGCCCTAGTTGGGGTGCTTGCTTGGGCTATCGGTTGTAGCCCGCTCACGGCGAAGATAATCGCTAGCCCTAGAGCCACCGCCGAGGCCGCTTTCGCGCCCATCTCTTCGACACCATCACATAAGTCTTGCCAGATACTACGAATAACACTGCGCATTACTACAGGGTTGCTTGTCACAACGCCTCCTTTGGTCGCCCATTGGGGGTTTTAACCATCCTAGTCGGTTGGGGTATCCGAAGCAAGCAACTGCTGAAATCCCTTTATTTACAAGGATTTATGCCGTTGGAGAGCCCGAAAATAGTGGGGATAAAGACTTGACAAACACTAGATAGGGGTATAGTATTACTTATGTAGTATCCGCCGCTGAAAGGACGGACACGGGGCGAACCTTGAACGCTGCGTGGCGAGAGCCACCGGTCCGCAAGCCTAGCCGGATGTCGCTTTCGGAACCGGATACTGCCTAGTCGCTGAAACCCCCTGACTTCGGTTGGGGGGTTTCTTATTCCTCGTCTTCAGTCGAGTCGTCAGTCTGGTCTGGGTGGCCGTAGTTTTCCACCGAATCACCAACCACAAGGCGTGGGCCATCAAGGGAATCCTCTAGGAATACCCGTGCGACTTCCCCACCGAACTCTGGCGAGTAGTAAACATTGGGGGATTGGGATTGACTCATATCAGCAACGCTACCAGACTTGGCTACCGTAGTTCCAGCCTGTTGCCAGCCGAGAGAGGTAGCAAAGGCTTGGGTTATGGGCGATTGGGTTATCCCTAGTTGGAATTGGGCGAACGATTCAGCACCTAACTCTTGGAGACTGCTCGTTCCGTATTTGGTTCCACCAATCGCTTTGAGGGCTTTCGTTGTATCCAACGAGAGAGGGTAGATGCCGGGCTCGTGTTTATCTAGAAAGTCTTTAACTTCACCTCTAGGAACTATTGTCTTTCCACCGAAATTGAGGGCGGGGGTCTTGATGTTTCTTACGAAACCCCTTTTGCCGCTCTCGTTTTCTTTAGAAAGGTCTACTTTGCTACCCAAAGACTTTTGGAGTTCTGGGATTACATCGGTTATTTTTTTGCCATCACTAAAGAAGTTGGAGTGGCCTAGTTCGTGGATAATCGTTGACTCAATACGGCGTTGGGAGGACATAAATAGGTCGCCCGTGTTCCAAGTTCGGCCCAACTTGTCAATCGTAAAGCCCTTAGCCAAATTGGAATTATCAGTAGCCTGAAGCGTTGCCTCGACCTTATCCAAAGCATCACGACCCTCTTGGGTGTTGATTTCACCCTTTGCCTGTGCGACTGCCGTATCCTTTAGGGAATCCCAATCGGCTTGAGCCTTGATTGCCTCTGGTGTCGTATCATCTGTTTGGTAGTTGGGGCGATACTTTTCTATGCCCGCCTTTAAGTCTCTACCAATAATTCCATAGCGGCCAATCATTAGGGAGTTTGGATTTCCCAAAGAGACAGAAGCAAGGGTGTTCGCGCCTTGTCTTAGAGTGTGAACAAACTCAACTTGCTTTCCCGTAGCAAATCTGTCAATCGTCATCAAGACGGTATTGGTGTATCGGTCGCCTATCTTCCACCCACGCGCTCTTGTGCCGATAATAGCGGTGTTGCCCTTTGCTGAAGAAAAGGTTGTGCAATTAACTATCTTCGGCGGCTTACTCCAATCTCTAGACGGGATAACTACCGAAGTCGTGCCAGTTTTCTTCCAGCCCGGCGGAATAACTCCCTTGCCGTATGGAACTTTGAGGTCTTCTTGGTAGATAGGCTTAGGCGTTTCAGCAGTTGGCGTGGCTTTTGGAGCGCGTGGGGTTGATACCCTTGGGGCTTTAGGGGCCGCTGGTGTCTTGTCTCCCGTATCGGTTTTAGGTGCTCGAGGGCGTGGAACTGGAACTCCGTCTGGCCCCATCATCCACCATTGGTTGCCTCTAAAGGCGTGGCCCTCTTTATCACCAGATTGTCCGGCTACTCCTGATTTGGAAACTTGGGTATCGCCCAGCGATAGGCGTGGGTTGCCAACCTTGTCGTGCCATTGGTTAGCAACCTTTAGTGCCGTGTCTAGGTCGCAGGATAAACGGCGAATAGGGAGTTTGTAGTCGGGGTTTGCGGCTTTTAGGGCGATTGCCGCCGACCAATAGTGGTGTCCGTCAATAATGTAGTTGTCGCTAGAAACGAGTGGAGCGCGCTCGGCGGGTATGCCCTTTTCAGCAAACTCCTTATAAACGCCACCCGTCTTCCAACCATCAATCTCTGTTTGTGAGGGCTTTAGGGTTTTGGGGTTGACCTCTTCTGCCTTGCTTACAATTCCGTATTCGCTCTGAATATCCTTGAGGAACTCTGCTCGTTGGCTTGGGAGTATTTGGGGCATATGCTCACGAAGCAAATCAGCATCGTGGTCAGTTTGGAAAGGCTTTTCTCCATCAACTTTTAGGTTCGTAATGTCGTATCCGTGACCACGAGAACCTAAGTCGTGGATGCCAGAAACCAGACCGGGCAAATCAGCAGAAGCGATTTCGGGGCTCTCGCCAGCATCTAGTTTGGAAACGATACCTGCCTCGTACTGATTGCCGTGAAACTCGTGACCGGGCGAGTCGCCCTTTTTGACTTCCGTGCTATTATTGATATCTGCCGTGATGTAGGTATTACCCATCTTGTCGGTTGCTCGGCTAGTGACTGAAACTTGCGTGTTGGGTGGCAATACCACTTCTTCCGAGTAAGCGTCAACGGCTTTCGTTCCCTTTGGTGCGTTGAGCCTAAAATAAACCCTATTGCCGCTAATAGCCGTATGGGTATCCCCACCCAATCTTCGGGATACTCCGTAATTAATCATATCTGATGGTGATATGGAAGTGGATTGGAATCCTTTTTCCAAGTAGGAAGTTCCGGGCTGCAGTTTGTCCAAAACAGCATCAGGCAAGATAGACACTCGGTATAGCGATACCGGTTTGATAATCGTTTCTGACTCGGCCCATTTCTTTACGGCCTCAAACTCCGTTTGTTGCTTGGGGCTAAGTGCTTTGTCTTTTCGCAATTTGTCGTTTATTTTCGTAGCCCATACATCACTAACGACATACTTACTCCGTGCTTTCGCCATTTCATCTTTCCAGTTAGTGGTTAGTTTGTCTGGCGTTGGTATGTTGTTGTATGAAAAGTGCGACTTCATATAAGCGATGTATTCGCTACTAGGCAACCTAGAATTAAAGACATAATCACCAACTTTTTCTGACTTGTCTTCGGTCGTTGCCCCTGTCCAAGAGTCATACTTGAGTGGCGAACCCCAAGCATTGTGGTCGTAAGAATCCTTATTGAAGTCGTATTCATCTCCGGTCCATTGATTCCCGTGGAACTCGTGTCCTACGACATCTCCCTTTTCCACCGGGTCGGTTCCGCCAGCCCAAGCACCCCCATCCACCCAAGTTCCATCGTGGATTTCAGCAGGACTGTGTTGTTCGCCCATCTGGTCTGTAAATCGGGCGGATTCGGCTAGGTCTTTCTCCGAGTTTCCCCTAGCGAGTGCGCTTACGGCATCACCATTCTCGTCATTTCCGTAGAGTTTGGAAGCCTCAAAGAATAAGCGTGAGGCATTGGCGTGAGCGTTGGCGGCCGACTCAAAGTGTTCCCTACGGCGAAAATCAAAGGCTTCTGCCGCTAGTGCTTCTGCTTCCTTTAGTTTCGCGTCCGCTTTTTTCCTATCGGTGTCGGCATCTTTACGGACCGCTTCTGCGGCCTTTTCAGCACGAGCGACCATCTTCTTAGCCCACGAGTAGCCAGCATCTCCACCCCACGCATACCACGCCACCTTGCCGGGGCTTGGCTCGTTCCAATGTGGGGTCTGCTTATCAACGCCGTGCCTATCAAAGTAGGCTTTCATACGCTTTAGGGTTTCTAGGGATACTGGGTGTCCGTGAGCGAGGTCTGAAGCCCTTTTACGACCTACCGAGGTAAAGTTCCTACCAGCCTTGCCGTCTGCTATCCACTCCAAAGCCTGTTTCGCTGCTTGTTGAACGGCTTGTGGTGGGGTCTGTGAGTCAAAGGCGGCCTTAGCCACCGCGATATTTTGGATTTTGGTGAAAGCCGCAATCAATCGGTCGAGGTTGCCGATTAGGTTTCCAAACTTTTCTGTCATACCCATTTGGGAAAACAAACCACCGAGAGCAAGCAGTTTTGGCTTTAGGATTTCCAAACTACTTAGGGTGACTCCGCCGTTCCAAAGGATAGTAATCAACTCTGGCTTAGGCTCACGAGGCCGGAAATTACAAAGGGCGTGGTCAATACCCACTATGTTTCCGTTATCAGCAAACATAATATTCTTGGGGCGTCGGTCTGCGTTGGCTACTAGGTAGTCAAATAGTCGTAGGGCTACTCCTTGTGGAGTGTCGGGGATATCCTTATCGTTCATTTCAGCACCAGAGCGCCCATCAATAAACGGCATAACGATACTCTGTGCGTCTTTGCTAGTGAAGTGGCAGTCACGGATAGGGGCGTTCATTACTTCGCCCACACGAGCCGCTAGGTATTCCTGCGCACCGAGAAGTTCGCCACGATAGAGGCGACCAGTCTTGTTCCCGACCCAATGCTTGAGTCGCTTCTCAACTCCGTTAGAGCCATCAGCAAACTTAACGAGTTGGAAGCCGTTGTTCTGGTTTCCAAAGAAAGTCGTGCCAGAAATAGGGTTGCGGTCAACGATTTCCGTGTTGGTGAACTTTACGAAGTTCGGCTGGAAGACTTGCTTTTCCAAACTACTTGACATAGTTCTTTACTCCACCGTAAAGCCATTGGTTTGCGCTCGTCACGGGTTGCTTGTCGGGCTGAATAAACTTCTGTCCGTTTATCAACTTCCAACGGTTAGGTAGAGGTTTGGAACAAGTAGCGCACATACGGCTCTGGGTTCCCGCCGTGAACTGACCAGTTGGCTTACCTTGAGCATCACGCTCAATCCAAGTTGGGGGAACGCCGATGGTGTTCTGGTGGCCCGAAGCACAGATAGTCATTAGGGTTGCGCGCCAAGGGTCGAAGTGACCTACGCCACCGACCGAGTGCTGGTTGCCACGAAAGACGTGGCCAGAGAAATCACCCTTGATGAACTCACGATAAACCCCATCTGGGCCAAGCAAATTGCCTCTGCTGAAATCTGATGCGTTCGTCATAATCCTATTATTTCACGGATTTTGATAAAACCGGTGGCTTGGTATCAAATCCTTGTAGGGGAACATTGTGTTCCTTATCCCAAGCGAGGCCGACATCCATCGCTTTCTTCCAGTCACAGGAGAGTTGATAGACCGGGAATTGAGCCGACTTTCCTGCCAATTTCAGCGCAACGGCAGCGGCCCAAGTGTGGTGTCCATCCACTACATAACCATCTTTGGAAACCAAGATTCGCATATTGTCGGGAATACCATCTGGGTTCTTCTTCATAATCGCCCCAGACTTGTCGCCGTTGATTTCCTTTTGGATTGGCTTTAGGGTCGTGGGGTCAACGGACATTGGCTTTACGGTGATTCCGTCTGACTTCTCAATATCCTTTAGGAATTGGGGGCGTTCGCTCTCGTCAATTTGGGGCATTTTGCTGCGAGAGTAGCCCTTTCCGTCTAATCCCATAAGGCGAGTTCCGTCAATACGGATGTTGGTTATGTCGTTGCCCTTTGAGTTCGTTCGGGCCATTTCAGCAATCAAGGCGGGGAAGTGCTGGGCGGAGATAATGGGTTGCTCGCCACGAGTGAGCGCGAAGTGGATTTCTCGAGCCCAATTCTTTATGCCTTTTGGAGAGGTATCGGCTGGGTCGCTCTTTATGCGGGTGTCGTGGTTTGGAAGTTCGGCGGGCTTTGGCTTTTCGGCAACTGTCGGCTTGATTGATTCGGTGGTTTCAGCAGTTCCGTAGCGACCATTTGCCTGATAGCGACTCGAATCTACCTGTCGGGCTGGGGCTTCGCCACCACTCTCGCCCTCTTGATACTGATTGCCGTGAAAAGCGTGACCTTTGGTATCGCCAGCCTTTGCTAGTCGGACCCACGCCAAGATTTCAGCATTGATGTCCGAAGTCATAACGGGCCTTTCCAAACTAGGATTCCCGATACTTTACCCTACTGAATCAAGTTTCCCTGTTCGTTATAGGCCCAACCGGGGATTCCCTCTAATTGGCGTAGGGCGTTGTCGCCCGTGATTAGTTTGTGGAAGAAGTTGTCGGAGTGTTGCCAGCCGTTAGCCGTAAGGATTTCACCACGATGCTCGTTGTCATAGCGATACCCAGCGGCCAAAGAGCCGTCTTTGTATCGGCGTTCGTAGTAAATCCAATCCATACCTAAATTATAGCCTTCTTGAACCAGACATTTCCAACCGAGTCAATTCCCGGTGGGATTTTTACCTGTGCGAAGCCCGCTCGCATCTTTTCCTGCCCCTTTTCGTAAACTGGGTCGGTCTTATCTAGTTTGCGAATACTGTCATATATTTTGTGCATCTTTTCAGCAGTATCAAGGCTTTGGAGTGTGTGGAACTGAACCTCAAAGACCATTCCACTCTTGGGGTCAACGAAGTTGGCATTGATGCCTCGGTATGAGTTTCCCGGCCTATCGTGGAAGTAGTTTTTCACCATCTCCGTGCCGTTCTCGTCTTTGTATGGAACGAAGCCCTTATTGGCGAGGCTCTGTATCATCTTGTTCGCGCCGCTTGCTATTTCCTTTTGTGGCCAGATAACCGTATAGCGAACGAGGTCGTGGATTTCTCCGGCTTCTTTGGAAAGGGAGTTAGATGTGATTTCAGCAGTCAAGCCCTTTTGGACAGAATCGGCGGTATCCCTAACCGCCTTTTCGGTAGCACTAGAGAGTGACTTTACGGCAGATTGAGCGCGCTTTCGAGTTCCGCCACTCTCTTTTACGGATTGAGAAATCGCTTTGGTGATAGCCGGTTCGTATTTAGCGGCTTCTGCGAGAAGTGGTCGGGCTACTTGGATACCCATACGGATAACAGCAGGAGGCAACTTCATATCCTCGGTGAGTTTCTTTACTACTTCTTCCGTTTCTTCTTCAGACCCGGGTAGTGGCTTTGGCTTTTCAGGAGTGCCATCACTCTTGCCCGGCCCATATTGGTTGCCACGATAAGGGTGTCCGTCAGATTCACCTTTAGCGACATCTTGCTCATCATCTTCGGGTGCTTTTGGCGTAGGCACGGAGATTGCGTAAGCCGAATCCACAGGAACATTGTCAGACACATTTGCTGCTCCCTCTGGCCCAAACGAACCTTGATGTTGGATATTGGTTGCGTAGGTGTCAGGTAGGACCATAGCCCCACGATTTAGAACCATTGTGTAGTTGTGGTGGGTATCTTTCAGCGCATCGTATCCCGCTAGGGCTGGGCCGATACTCTTACAGTTGTTGTCTCCACTAAAGATACCTTGCTGGCTTCCCTTGCCATCAATTCGGTTGATTTCGTCATCGGTGTATCCAGCATCCGACATAATTTCTCGGAGATTGTAGTCAGGGTGGTCCATAGCCGAATACTTGCCGTGGTCTTCCCTAGCCGTTGCTGATAAGACATCCAATTTAATCATTGGGCCGTTGCCAGATGCGTTATAGACATTGTTGGGGTCAACTAACTTGTTGCGAAAGATACAGGTATTTGTTCCACTAGCCCCATTCTTTTGGGCGTATGAAACCGGCACATCTTTGCTCTCGGATGTGTAGAACGCCGCACCGAACATAGGACCGCCGTAGCGTGGGAACTCCCCGTTGTAAAGCGTCGCTAACTTCTGCTGAAGTGTTTGGGTAGAACTCCGAGTGTACGAAAGACCAGAGTAGGCGACCTTGCCGGGTGTGGCCTTAAACTCTGCTTCCGATACGACCTTTGGAAGACCCGTAAAGCCAATCATTTTCAGCATCGCTGCGTTGTCTCTAACACGGTCGTTGACTTCTACGGTTTTGGCTTGTGCAACGGCATCTCTAAAAGCCTTTGGCTGGGTGAGAACCGTAGTGAGATTCTTTACGAATAGGGGTCGGCGTTCTTTTGGAACGAGGATTGCGGCGGCGATTTTCGAGGCGGCTTCGGAAGCCCGCTTTTCCAAATCAGTTTTGGGTTCCCACTTTTCAGCATCGGCAATTCGTTCCTGAATAGACTTCTGACCCTCTTCCGTGATAACTCGGTTATCCTCGACCTTTTTAGGCTCTTCTGGCTTGACTTCCTCTACCTTTGGGGCTTCGGCCTTTGGTGCTTCATCAACGGGCTTAGGGGGCGTTGTAGGGGTTGTAGCGACCGGTGTAGGGGTTGGTGCGAGTGCTGGCGTAGCCTTTGGTGCTTTGGGGGCTTTTGGTGATTTAGGGGTCGAGCCAGATACCTTTGGTGGGGCTGGTTTGGCAGTCGTTTTAGGGGCGTTTGGAATAGGCGTGTTCGGGCTCGGATAGAGTCGTGCCAATTCAGCAGCCAACGCTGCGCCCTTTAGGGGCTTGTTAGTCGCTGGGTCACGGGGTCGTGGAACTGGTTGACCCCAAGGGCCCATAACAGTCCATTGATTGCCACGAAAGTCGTGACCGTCTTTATCACCAGATTGACCAGCAACGCCAGCCTTAAGGATAGAGAGAATATCTTTGTAGTTCACGAGTAAACCTTAGAACACTAAGGCTCTTACTCGCCTACGATTTTCTGGGCATCCTTAGCAGCGGCGATTTTGGCGGCCTCTTGTTCCTTAAACTTCTTTCCAAGTTCAGCAGCCTTTTCCTGTGCCGAAGCCTTTTCGTTAGCACGAATAGAACGAGCCTGTTCACGGAAAGCGGCTACCTTTGGGTCTTCAGGGTTTGCCTGCTTGACCTGACCTTGGAACTTCTCGTGCATCATAAAGATTCCACGAGCGTTTCCGGCGGCGGCCTCATAAGCCTTCACAGCCTCTTCCATCTTCGCAGTGGCAGTCTCAAGGTCGCCATCAGCAACGGCTTTCTTTGATTCTTCCTCTGCTTGCTTAGCGAGTCCAAGTTGAACTGGAATGTTCTTTTCGTAGCCACCAACGATGGTGTTAAAACCCTTTTGGGTTCCCGCCTTTGGCATATTTATCAACGCGCCACTAGTGCGTGGGTTCCAGTTGGGGTCACGGGTCTGTGCGGCTTGGCCGGGCTTGATTGGAACGGTGCGGGCTTCGCTAGTGATTTGAGCGGTTTCCTGCTCCATCTCTACATCGTGCTTGTCTGCGGCCTTAGAAGCATCAGCGGCGTTTGCTGAAAGTCGGTCTGAAGCGGTTGGCAAGTTGGCTAGTTCGCCGTATGACATACCCTCGGTCTTGACCTCATTACCGTTTTTGTCAACATAGGGCTCGTAGCCCTCTCCGTCTGCAGTTAGGTGGGCAGTAGCGGCAGAAAGGTGAGCGTTGGCGGCGGCGATGTGGAGGGCGATACCTTTCTTGTCACCAACTAGCCGTGCCTCTTTAGCGGCAGAAAGGTGGGCAGCAGCAAGAGCATCGTGAGCATTTGCCAAAGCCTTGTGGTCAATCTTGCCACTTTGGAACTTGTCTATCGCATCTTGAGTGAGTAGTGCCTTGCTAGCGCCCGGGACATTACCCAAACGCTCGGCATCGGTCTTTGGTGCGGTCTGCGAGTTGCTAGCGACTTGAGCAGTCTTTCCGCCACCACCTGCGGTGTACTGGTTTCCGTGGAACTCGTGACCATCAACATCACCCTTAGCCAAGACATACTCTTGGTAAGCGGCCGACTTTTGGAAGTCACGGGTCAGAAGCGAAGAGGTGCTGAAAGCACTCATAGCAACTGGCATCTCGTCTGCCAACTGAACGTGGTCTGAAAGGTCATCGGGGCTAATCATTCCGTTTTCACAGCACGAGCCACCGTCACCCATACAAGATGGGCAAACAATCAACATTGCAGCCTTAGAAACTTTCCAGTCTTCAAGCAAATCAGCGAGTTGAGCGCGCTTGGTGTCAGAGAACTCACGCTTAGTGATGAAATCTGAAGCAGACTTTACAACTTCCTTGTTGTTGGCCTTGCCACGAAGAGAAACAATCTTTGAGCGAATGCGACCGGCTTCAGCAGCGTGAGCCGAGTGAGCATCCATATTGCCAGTCTTACGAGCCATACCTGCGAGGCGCTCGTGGGTGTCGGCAAGTGAGTCAAGAACCTTTACTGCGCCCTCTGGGTCATCGCCAGCCATAGCATCAGCAGCATCTTCTTGGTCGCTAGAGCCACCAAAAGACTTCTTCTTCTCATCCTCATCGTACTCTGATGAGTCATCGTCTGATGAGTCATCCTCATAGTCATCTTCCATAGAAGCCTTCTTGCGAAGACCTGCGAGAGCGGCCTTAGCCTTGCGAACCTCATCAGCAGCGACAGCGGCGATTTTCTCGCTGTCACGGAATCCGGCAAGTGCGTTGTTGTAGGCAGCACGGAGTTCAGTAGCGTTGCTTGCTGACTTCTCAACGGCGGCAAAGTAAGCCACCTGTGCTTCGCTCAAAGACTCTGTAGCCTTACGAAGACGGAAGTTAGCGTTGTCTAGTGCTGACATAGCCTCAACCTCACTACGAGCAGTCTTAGCAATCTGCTTGCTGGCAATCTCGGCATCAATAGATGCTTGGTTGCGTGGGGTGTAAACCGGCTTGAATCGGTCGCCAATATTCATAAAAGGAGTTCCTTTCGCTCTACGAGAAAGGCTACACTACGATTTCCAAATCGCTATTGCTTACCTACCCTAGAGGTGATTCGCCCATAGGGTCTTCGGAGTCTTCCTCTGGGAATACATAGTTATCTGGCACGGCATCATCTAGCCAGCCGAAATCCTGTGGGTGTTTGCGTTGCTCGGCCAAAGGCACATAGCGAGGCTGTTTCACCACTCCGTCAACTACCTGCTTGTAAAGCGGGGATTTTAGGAGTTCCTCTATCTCAAAGGGGTTTCGCACGGATTTTCTAGTATCAGTAAGAACTAGTGTCGGGGAAAATATTGGCTCTCTCAAGACGAGCGGCCTCACCACTAGCGGTAAAGGCCTCTTGGCTCTTCTGCTCGGCATCAATAGCCTTTTGGTCGGTTCCGTCTGGTGAAACCCCAATAGCATCCTTAGTAAAAGCAGCGGCAACCTCGTGTGCGTGAGCGGCATCTCGGTGGGCCTCGGCAATATCGCTATTTCCAGCCTTGTCATTTGCCTTTGCAAGTTTCGTGTGTTCCTTAGCGATTTGAGTGTGTTCTTGCACGAAGGCTTGGTTTGGCACGGTGCGCCCTGTTTCCAAAGCGAGACTTGCGGCCCTTTCACGCAAGGTGTTAGCGGCCGTAAGGTTGACTGGCTTGATGTACTTAACGCTTGAGGGGTTGCTACGAGCCTCGCTAGTGATTTGGGTAGTCGTGCCACTAGTGCTTGTTGGGGCAACCTTTTCAGCATTGGCCGCAATCGAGGTTCCCCCGTGAGCCTCGGCGCTCGCAGTTGCGGCATCATCGCTAGTGCGCTGTGCTGCTTCCTCAGCATCTAGCGCACTCTCCGAGTGTGGGTCGTTCGCAAGTGCTTTTGCCGCTTCTTCGTGTGCGTCTGCGGCGTTAGCGTGAGCAATAAAAGCCTTGAAGTTGTCAATAGCGGCTTTTGCCACAAGTGGTTTTTCCGCTTGCGTTAGTGGCATTTCGGCTGCTTGGTCAGCGAGTTCCATAGCGATACTCTTGTGTCCTTCAGCGATGCTCTTGTGTTCCGCAGCGATTGACTTGCTAGCACCCTCGTCATTTGCTCTATCGGCAACATCATCAGCACGGCCAGATAGTTTTCCAGTTCCCTCGGTGTATTGATTTCCACGGAACTCGTGGCCGGGTGTGTCACCCTTTGCGATGTCGAAGTTCCAAACCTCTACGCCGTCTTCTGCGATTTCAGCAAACCCGCCAACTGACTTATACATATCTGGCAGGTCGGGTGCGTGGTCACGGGCATCTAGGTTGTTCGCAGTATCAATAGGGTAAGTGTCGGCCTCATCAACGGTCACGCCATCAAGACCAGCATCGGTAGTTGATTCAGCAGGAGTGTTCTCAAGAAGATGAACGGCCTCAATCGCCTTTTGTGCGAGTGCATTTTGTTCTTGTGAGAGGGCGAGTAGTTGGGTGCGCTCAATCGTTCCGTAAGAAGAGGCGCGTAAGTAGTAGTCGGCAGAAGTGAGGTGGAGTTGCGAAGCAGTCATAAGGGCGTTAGTCGCCTTAGCCTTGTCGCCAGCCATTTCAGCAGTGAGGGCAACTGCGTAGAGTGACTCGGCCTTAGCGGCATTGTCCTGACCAAAGGTGAGCGACTCGTTAAAGAGTGCGCCGTAAAGACCCTTGTTCACAGAGCCAATCCATTCGGATGCGGCGTTGAGGATTTCATCAGACATAGGCAACTCCCTTGCGTTCGTTATAGATAATAGACCACAGTTGATAAATTACAGGGCGTATTGGCGTAGGCGATAGAAAGCGCGCTGGCCCTGCTTCGCTTCATCGGCTTTTTGCTGGATTTCAGCAACACTATGCTTGGCGAGGGTTTCCTTGAGTTGCTTTACTTGCTCGGAATTGAGTTGTAGCGGGGTCTTGTCTTGGAAGTGACCAACTAGTAGCGAACCACTAAGTTCCTTGTGAGCGATACTGTTTTCTATAGAATCAGCAAGATAGGTAGCCTGCACCAATAGTTTTTCTGCCTTAGTAGAGGCATACATAGGGTTATCGTCATCGGTGTCTTTGGATTTTTCCAATTCCTTACTACCGTTGACAACCATAGAGTCAAGACCATCTCTATAGAACTTAAAGTTGATATCGGCAAGTTCCTTACCCGCTTGGGTGGCTTGGTCCTTAAGTTTGCCAATAAGTTCTTGTTTTTCGTCTTTGCTGAAAAGGTCTGATTTGTCGATTGCTTCAACTCCGCGCGTTAGGTAGCCGAACGAGTCATCCAAAGTTCCCGCGGCTTTAGCCTTTAGGGATACATAACTATTGGGGTCATCTTGGCCGATGTCACTCATATCCACCTTTTCGGGCATACTCCTTGTTTCCGCTAGACCTTTTTCCAAAAGAGATGTTCCACGAACAGCATTGGAGTAGGCGGTGCATTCTTTCTCAAACCTAGATGCCTGATTCCACTCGTTTTCCAAACCACTTGTCGCTGGTGCGCTTGATGAATAGTAGCGAGATTCTTTTGAGAATAGCCCTCTTGCTGTATTGGCTGCACTTGATGCTTCGGTAATAAGTTTGTCGGCCTTTTCCGCCACGGCTGGGTCTGTGTTTCCGAGGTTTTCACGAACGAACTTTAGGGAGTCACTAGCCGTTTTTAGGTATTCCTTACCGATAGCCAAACCAGCGGTCTTTTGTACGAGTTCTAGTTGGTTCGCTAATCCGATAGCGTTGCTCTGTGCTTTTGCATTTAACTCTGGTGATGAAGCACCACCGTAGTTAGATAATAGGCCGTTCCAATTCGACTTAGCCTCGCCAACCGCCGATTGGAAAGTGCGATAATCGCGCTCGGCCTTTTGGGTGTTCTCATAGGCGCTCTTATCAGCAGTTGCCTTACCTATGTTCTTCATTGACCCGTCTAGGGTTGCTTTTAGTTCGTTAGACCTAGCGGTATTTAGGAGTGCGTTTGCTTGTTGAGAATTGTCTCTTGCCAACCTAGCCTCATCAGTATTGCCTAGTCTGGCATCACTAAGTATTCTGTAGGCGTTCGAGTAAAGACTTTTTGCATCGGAAATCGTTTGTTTCTGTTCCGGGCTGATGCTGAATAGGTTGACTCCACTTAGGTCAATCGTCTTACTAGCCTTATCGATGCTCTCTTTGGCGTATGAAAGTGTTATTTGAGCGAAATTATTTGTGTAATGTTCGTCCGCTTTCCCAATAGACGCTTTTGCTTTCTCAACGATTTTTGCTTCAGCATCTTGGTTAGTAGTGTCTCCACTAATCCGATAGACTTGCTCAAGAAAGGTGTGGGCAGAGAGGGCGTTCTTCGATGAGTTTCGCAAGCCGACAGTTGCGTTATACCTATCTTCTGGGCTCGCACTTTCGTCTTGCGCTGTTTTGGCATCTTTCTTGGCGATTGAGTCTATCTGCTTGACATCGTTCTGAAGAACCTTTAGAGCCTCTGGGCGAGGGTTGTTCTTGTTGTCAAGAAGCGACTTGGCTTTCGGCATAGTCACGCCGGGCATCGAAGATAATTTGTTGAGAACTTCCTTGTATCCACGATTCAGCGCGGATGCGGCCTGCTTGCTCATTTGCTCGCTAGTTAGTGATTTGTTCCAAGAAATACGAAACTTCATATTCCCGCTAGTTATATGGCTTAACTGTTCTTGGGAACGCTGTAAGTTGTCTTTGAGTTGTCGCACCTCAACGGAGTCGTGGAATCCGTCTATCGGAGTTTTGGGGTCGCCACCGTTTCTCTTAATCTTTTCTTCTAGTTCAGATATTGTTGTTTTAAGAACGCCTACTTTGGCTTTTGCTGATGCCGCGTGGTCAAGGGCATCGAGCGATGCTTTTGCTAGGTCGCCATCAAGGGAATATCCGTGAGAACGACCATACCTACGACGGCCCTCTCTTTTGAGCGAATCCGTTTCTCTAGCGGCTCTATTCGCTTCTTGTAGGTGTTCAGCAGAGCCTAAGTCGGAGTATTGGTTTCCACGAAAGGGGTGGCCAACATAGTCGCCCTTGAGGACCACAAACCGTTCTCTAACAAGGAACTTTCGGACATCTTGGATAGATGACATTTGTTGTTATTCGCCATCGTAGTCATCGTAATGATTGACCGCATCTGGCCAGCGAGATTCGCTATAGCGCGCCACTTTCAGCATTTCGCTGGCTTTTTCTTGCGCTTGCTTGGCGGCTTCGGTGTCGCCACGCTGCGAAGCAAAGTGAGCCATTACAGAGTAGGCATTACTAGCCGATACCGCCGCTACTTTGGCGCGTGAGAGAACGACATCTTGCTTGTCTTTTGCCTCTTCGTATTCATCTAGTTCTTCCGAGTGTTGGGGGCCATAACGAATAGGCCTACCGTCTTCATCGAGGTCATAGTCTTTTTTGACCATATCGTACTTAGCCTCAATGTCTTTTTCCATAGCATCAGCAGAAGCAGTGTACTCCTTTGACTTCGACTCGAACTTGGCTGAATCAGAAGCGGCCTTTGCCTCGTTAGGTTCTTTTGAGGGGTCTTTCGCTATAGCGATAGCCGCACGAGAAAGCGATAGTTCCGACTTGTCAAAGAGTTTGGAAATCGCATCAACTTGTTCTCCCAAACTGCTTTCGTGACCCGAATAGCGTGAAATCGCCAACTTCGTTGATAGAACATCCTCGCCTTTAACGGCGTCAAAGGCTTTTGGTTCGGAAGAGCCGAAAGCAGGATAGCCATCATCCGCCATTGGGCGAGGTGATTTGACTGAAACCGCCTTGTTTGCCGAGTGGCTCATTATGGATGCCGCACCACGCAAGTTGTCTGATAAAGCCTCAAGCGACTTAGAGGCTTCTAAAAAGTGCTTACCAACTTCGTCTTGTCCGAGTTTCCACTCGCCTCCACCAAACTTGTCTATCGTGGGTGATGTGTCCGAGTGAACGGCTGCTGAACGGCGAACTCCAGCAACTAGAGAATCCACTTGGTCGGCCAACCCCTCAAGTTTGCTCTGTGTTTCTTTTAGTTTCTCTGGGGTGACATAGCGCGCAAAAGAACTATATGAGTTTTCCCCATACATTCTGTCTTTGTCGTACTTATCTGCTGGTTTGGCTCGCAGCGTAAATCCCTGTGGGTAAAACTTGCCATTTAGTTCATCAACTATTGACTTGAGTTCTCCTGAAAGCCCACGAAGTTTGGAAATGCCCGCGATAGCACCACTCGCGTCGGTGTATTGGTTTCCATTGAACTCGTGACCGGGGGTATCTCCCGAGCCCGGCCCGCCCTTAGCGATTCGGACCCAAGATTCGATTTCAGCAGCAAAGTTTTCCATAGTTCTATTCTTTCACAGGGTTGTGATTTTTCAGCCAACCGACTTCTTAAATCGGTCATTTGCGAAGTAGCCCGTATCCTTGCCATCAGTTCCACGATAGAAATCGTTGTAGGCCTGTGTAGCGTCCGCCACCTTATCGGCTACGGCTGGGGCATCTTTGGCAAATTGACCAGAGTGGTAGTAGTGGTTCGTGCTTTGGAGATTCGTGCTACGAATAGCGTTGCGTAGTTCAGAAACGGACTTAGAAGCACTAGTTAGTTTGGAAATCAGGTTCTTGTAATCAGCAGAAGTGCGAGTTGGCTGGTTTCCTTGACCCTGAACGAACTTAGAGCCACCGGCCTTTGCCTCGTTCTTGAGGTCTGTGATTCGGCTTTGGATAGCCTCTCGGATACTTCCCAATTCGCCACGAACTCGGCTAGATGCGTAGCCGTGACTCATATCAGCAAGTTTGGACATCGAGTTTGAGGCCAACTTTAGGTCTTCCAAACGGCTAGAAGTCATACCGGCAATCCGATTACGGTTCGCATCCGAGTTCGATGCGCCTGCTGGGGAATACTTGTCGGCTAATGATTCAGCAGTCACGTTGGCTGGTCGTTCCGTTGCTTCACGCCCGGTTCCGAGTTTCTCACCCTCATCAGGGTCTTGGCGGCCCAATGATGCCGCCTGTGTCTGGGCAGTTCTAGCAGCAATCGCTTTCTGGTCAGCGACATCACGAAGACCCTCGGCAATTTTTTGGTGCTCGTCAGCAAGGGCGTTTAGGTCTTCTGGCTTATCGCCAGCGACCGCAACATCTAGATGCCTATCAGCAACATTCTTGGCCGCTTGCGCTAGGTAGTTTGGCGCGCTGTATTGAGTCTGATAAGGGTGCGAGAACTTATTGGGGTTTGGGGTAGGTGTTGGAGTAGCACTTGGGGCGGTGGCAGTTCCGTTGGCTAGTGCTTCGACATTCCTACTAGCCCGAATAGCCCTACTAGTTGCGGCTTCAGCACGGTCATCGTTCTCATCACTAATGTAAGTGTGTGCCATTGAGTGAGCGTTGTGGGCATCCTCGTGAGCGTTGCCGGCCTCTACGTGGGCGTCAGCCAACGCTGGGTTGGTAGAACGAACTCTATTGGCTTCCGCAAAGTGTTCATCTGCTATTTCAGAGTGTTCATCTCGTAATACTGGTGAACCCGGGTCGTGCCAGATACCATCAACTAGTGCGTTAGCCCTAGCAGCGATTTCCGAAGCACGGCTAGCGGGGCTAGTCTGCGATTCACTAGTGATTTGTGTCGTTTCGCTAGCCGACTGATACTGGTTCCCGTGAAACTCGTGGCCAACCACATCGCCCTTGGCAACACGAATCCACGATTCTACTTCAGCAAAGAAATCCCTAGCCATTGTTTTACTTTCTATTGTTCATATAGGTTTCGCCCAGATTAAACGATGCCCTATCGGCAACCCTCGCTGTGTCAGCAACGGCAGCCACGCTTGCCTTTGATGGCTCTTTCGTTCCAGCACTAGCCGCTTTTTCACAGGCTTTATACGCAGCAATGTGAGCATCAGCAGCCTTTTGGTATTCGGCTTTCTGTGGGCCGCTTTGTGCTTTCCCTGCGTAATACTGGGCCAACTGATAGTGCTGACTCGCACCCACTTTGTAATCCGCTGGGGTGCGAACTTCTGTGTCGTCTGGGTGTCCAGCACCTATTACTAGGTGTTCGTGGAGGGCAGAAGCGATATAACTCGCCTCGACATCGCTCTTGATGTTTCCTGCGTTTTTGACACTAAAACCGTATAGTGGCTTAGCGACATTTGGACCGCCGTTTTGAGCAATAGTGTCTTCGTGAGCCGCTTCTGGGATAATGTTAGAAGAGGCATCAGTAGCAGAGCCAGATGCTTCTTTGGCCGCAGCGATAGCGCTATCAACATTGAGTTGACTTGGGCCGTATGTGCCATTCAGCATATCGGCAACTACGCCCCACCGTTTAGCGGCGTTGTAGTGCTCATCAGAAGCGTCGGCGTGACCGATTTCAGAGTTGAGGTGAGTCTCGTCTTCGTTTGACAAACGCTCTGCTTCTTTTTGGTGTTCGATAGCCATATCCCAATGGTCTTTTCCAATCTTGGAAGCGACACTAGCGGGCATAGTCTTGTCGAACTTGTCAATCTGGTTCTTCTCGTAAAGGTCGTTTGCCTTAGTAGCGAGGTCTTTCGCAGCACTAGCAGCGTTTAGTGGTGCGGTCTGTGATTCGCTAGTGATTTGTGCCGTTCCGCCAGCCGACGCATATTGGTTTCCTCGAAACTCGTGACCCGGTAAGTCGCCTTTGGCTACTGGCTTGGAGTATGTTCCGCCACGACGCTTGTATTCCTGAACGACCCAGCCGTTTGCCACTGCTGATGGATAGACATCAAACTTCTTCTGGGCATCGGCCTTTACTTGGTCGTATAACTTCTGGTTGTCAGGCTCGCCTTTGCGGTCTGAAATCAACTCGGTGTAGTCGGGCTTTGCCTTAGCAATACGAACCCACGCCTCTATTTCAGCAAAGAAGTCATTAGCCATTGTCACGGGCTCTATACTTGGAGCGCAAGTAATCTAGAACTTTGCTTGGGCTAGTGGGGTTGAATCGGTTTCCCACGCCACCCTCTTGATGAGTAGATGGCCCTTGTTCTGGTTGTGTGATTTCTGGCATTCCGTGTAGGCGAGTTCCATCTGGGTGCCATTGGTTAGAGCGGAAAGGATTGCCTGCTTCGGGTTCTTGATGGCCGTCTGGTGAAATAGTTGGCCTAGTGGTGTAGGGCGCATCCGGCGTTCTGTGTATTGGCGGCTCCCACTGATTAGTTTGGAATGGGCTTCCTACTCGGTGTTCGGGGAAGTCGGGGTGTAGTGGCAAAACCGGGTGGTCGCCGGGATTCCAGTCGCCGGGATTCCAACGACCCTCATCTACACGGCGCGCTGGTGCTGAACCGCCACCTTGTCCTTGTGAATATTGGTTGCCTCGGAACTCGTGGCCCATTTGGTCGGCCTTAGTAATAGTTCCACTAGCAATATCCGATGCTTTAGTGGCCCTAACCGAAGCATCAGCAGCCGAGTCAGTAGCACCTTGAGCGGCTTCTTGATATTCATAGTTATTTCCCGCAGAGGCTCTTTGGCTATCGGCGGCCATTTCGTGCTCTTCGGCCGCTTGCTTGTGTGCGTCAATCTCGTTTTGCAGGTCAGCGATGTGCTTGTCTGCTGAAACAACTGGATTCTTTTCGTTTTCTGCCTTAAAAGTGTCTAGGGCCGCCTTAGCATCGCTAGCGGCATCCTTGTGGCCCTGTGCGATTTCATCGTGTTCTTGGGCGACCTCTTCTGGCTCCATTCGCTCGGCGTTTTCTGCCAAGTCGTTAGCACGGTCAGCCAAGCCACTTGTGCTTGGCTTGGTCTGCGAGTCACTAGCGATAATGCCACCAGCAATTCCGTCATTGATAGGGCGCTCGTAGTTGATGTTGTCGGCCTTAGCAGTCGCAACACCAGCGGCTTGAGCGAGTTTGGGGTAGTTGTCGCCACCCAAAGTAGTGGCAACAGCAGCATTAGCGTGAGCGTTCGCAGCGTTCTGGTGAGCGTTGGCTAATTTGTTTAGCCCATCTTCCCTAGCACTCCTAGCGGCGTTAGCGTGGCTATTAGCGAGTTCGATGTGAGCAACGTGCGCATCTGTCTCTGCGTCTTCTTTGTGAAGAACTTGGTTGGAAAGGCGAGCAGCCTCGCTACGCATCTTGCTTGTTTCAGATGGTCCAAACTTTACATTGGATGTTCCGCTTCTAGTTTGCGAATCGCTGGTGATTTGAGCGGTCTTCGAGCCATCTAGGATTTTCTGCGAGGCCGAAATAGCACGAGCGCTCTTTCTAGCGGTGTCTTGCGCTTCCTTGACTTCTGCTTGGCTAGGGGTGGTGTCGCCACCACGATTACGGCGGTCGTTTGCCGTTTCAGCAGCCAAACGGTGAGCATTGGCCGCCTGAATATGAGCGTTTGCTAGTTCCGTGTCGCCAACTTTGGTTGCCTGTGTTGCGGCGCGTGTGTGCAAGGCGGCCAACTTTTCGTGGGCGTCCTTGAGGTCTAGGTGTGTTCCCCACATAAGGTCGTCATCACCAACGGTTCCGTAGTAGCCCCGTGTCTTTGATGACTTAGAAGTACTAATCAAGTCTTTGAGGTCGCCGTTTGCTGATACCGCAGCCTTTAGTGCGTTGTTGATACTCGTGTGAGTCCTAGCGAGGTTTGCTGCTGGGCCGCTTGCGGTCGGCTTGGTTTTTGAGTCACTAGTGATTTGAGCGGTCTTCCCGCCACCACTACCTGCGGTGTATTGTTTGACCAGTGCTTTTAATTCGTTTTTTAATTCGGGGGCGCCTTCACCACGGAAAGTTCCCATATTGGAGAGCAAGTAGTTGACAACGCTCTTGGCACTGTCAAACATATAGTTGTCTTTGATGTCGTGGAGTTGCTTTAGTGCGTCTAGGTATGGTTTGGCGGTATAGTGAACGCCATTCTTGCTGTTCGCATTCCAAACCTTTTCGATGTCACGAGCAATCTCGTTCAACGGACGGTGCCCAGAGGGGGTGAGATTTCCACCACCGCCCTCTCCAGCCTCGTACTGGTTCCCGTGGAACTCGTGGCCCGGCAAGTCTCCCTTAGTGACTGCCTGCTCGTCTTTCACCTCTGCGTATTTGGCGCGCTTTGCTGCGCAGTCTGCCTCTGAAGTGCAAGGTGCGTCACCGTGCATTCTGTGCCAATTGTCGTGGTCTTGGTCGTGTCGCATAACCGTTGCGAGCGACTCGTTGGCATCTTTAACGATGCGAATCCAAGACTCAATCTGCGAGAAGATGTTTTCTGACACGGCGGCCTCCAAGTGGGGAAGTTTCTGGGTAGATACTATCCCCTACTTTGGAAAACCCTAGTCGTAGATAGGGGGATTAGTTGTTAACAGCAGGGAAAGTCGGAATATCGGTTGGGGCTGGCATATCAACTTCTACGCCCGCGCCTGTGCCACCCATTGAGTAGCCACCAATCTTTCCTTGCTTCACCAATTCCCAAGCCCAAGGCTTCCAAAGAACGCCGAGGAAAACGGTTCCAGCGGGGAACTTAGTATTGGAAACAGCACCAGTCCCGGCCTGAACCATTGGCAAGGTCACTTCGTAAGGCCAAGTCATAGCCTCTACCCACTCACCAGCAACGATATCTACATTGTGTTGGAGTCGGATATCACGGTCGCCTGAACGGACATAACCCCAAAGGGCTTGCTGAAGTTCTGATGGGTCGGTCCATTCGCCGTGTGCATCTGATGAGTATGGAACATACCAAGGGCCGAGCGTGTAGCGCAGGTCGGCATCCTTACGGATAGTGCCGGGAATACTGTCGTCTTCGTCTTCTGCGACTTCACCAAACTCGTTGAGTGGCTCTGGCATCTGCTCGTCAAGAATAGTCATATTCTCTGGCATCTCTGGCTCGTATTTGCCGTTCCAAGAAGTTGAGTCAACGTGAACCGAGCCCGAACTTGGCTGCGATTTCAGCATCGGGCCACTAGCGAGTGAGTCACGGCTAGGGGCAGAGTTGGGGTCGGTAATGGGCGCGCCGTAAGTGCCATCGGCGTTAATGCTCATTCCAAAAGGGTTTGAGGATTCGTCTTCTGAATCGCTTGAGTCCTCTGGCAAGTCGCCGTAAGCCATACTCTCTACTTTGGAAACCGATGGGTTCTTCATAAAGGCTTCGGTTTCAGCAGAAGACTTGATAAGGACTGGAACAATATTGAACTTGCACCATCCGCCCTCGGCTGGCTGAACGGCTACCCAGTCACAACCGCCATCGTAAGCAATACAGTTCTTACAGTTCTGGCCGGATGCTTGGTATGGAGAGACGTCGGTGTAGTTAGCCTCGGTAGTAGGGATACGACCGATATCCTCAACGATTTCGTCAAGGCTTTCAGCAAGTTCTACCTGCCAAGGGTCAAGGCCGTCTTTCCAACTGTCGCCAAGAATCGCATCATCGCTAGACGAAGAAGACGAACTGCTCGAACTTGAGGAAGATGAGGAACTACTCGAACTAGAGGAACTACTTGATGAGTCATCAGCACTTGAGTATTCGCTGTCGCTACTGCTACTGCTTGATGATGAGGAAGAGGAACTGCTTGAGGAAGATGATTCCTCGGTGGAGTCGCTGCTACTAGAAGATGATGAGGAACTACTACTGCTACTTGATGAAGATGAACTCTCGCTCTCGCTTGATGAGTTATCGGTGTTGTCGGGAGTCTGAACCGCACCGATAATTGAGGCAACTGTCTGTGGGTCGAGTTGGACTTGGACCGCGCCATCATCGTTCATATCAGCAGTTGGCTCTACGGGGCTAGGGGCAAAGGAGAATGGGAAGCCTACGGCCTTGTCTAGCGGCTCACATACATCAGTCTCGGCGGTTGAGCCACAGACTACGCAAGCGTGAACGCCGCCAAAGGCATTGGCGCTCTTAACAAAGGGGTGTGACACGGAAGCCAAGCCCTTAGCGATATTGCGAGAAATCAAACGCTGTTCAGCACCAGCCGAAAGTTCGGTTTCGCCAAATACCTTGCCAGCCAACTTTTTCCAAATTGGCGACTCGTCTTTGACTTCCTCGTTGGGAATAAGAACAACGGACATTTCGCCCTCGCCCTTAGAAACAGCCATAACATCTGCGGTGAGGTAGCCCTCTCGTAAGAGGTCGGCAGCACCCTCACGCACATCTGCGTTTAGGTTCTGGTTCTTAATAATGTCGCCCAAAGCGACATCAGCAACTACATCAAAGATGCTCACTTGTGACACGGCCGACTCCCTTGTGGTTAGTTCGTTCATTACTTTACCCCACTCTTTCCAAATCTCTGTTTAGTTAGAGCGTGGTCGCCTAGCGGCCTTGAGTGGTGATTGAACTCGCAATACGCTTTTGCGCTTCTTAGCAAACTTAGGACTGATAAACATAATTCGCTTCATTACGAAGTCGGGCCTTGATTGTTGGTTAGAGGGCCGTTCATACCCTTGTCGTCTTTGGTCTTGCCCTTAGCCGATGGTGGAACTTGTCCAGTCTCACCGGGATAGCCGTGGCTGCTGATTTCCGATTGGATTCCGCTACCGCCCGATTGGTCGTTGACCCCGCCCTGTGGGTTCTGAACTGGTCCGTCAGTTGAGTCGTCGCCACCTGAAGAGTCGCCCTTTACGCCAATAAAGGGGTGTTTCCCTTGCATAATTTGGTCTTGAGCGAACTGACCACCATCGCCGTAGCGTAGGTTTTGGGCCATACCATCTGGCTGTGACATAAAATCGGGCAGACCAGCGAGTTCTCGCAGGAAGTCTTCCAAGTTGTTGTCTGGTGTAATCAACTTGTTCTGGGTAAGGGTTCCCAAGAATCCGCCGAGTTCCTGTAGGTCAACGGCTGTGACCTGACCATAAGAAAGGGTGGGGCAACGCTCGGTGTCGAATCCGTTTAGGTTCATTAGGCGAGGAATAGCGTGGCTATTGATAACTTCAGCAATTAGGCGAACCCACGACTCAACGGCGGCCATAAAGAGTTCTACTTTGGAAGTTCCTAGTGAGAACGAGCCCACGCTCTCGTGACCCAACATAATGAAGTCAGCCAAGACGGTCATTGAGATTTGCTGGTTGTAGCGAGAAATAATCTGGTCGGTATTGAACTGACGGTTTCCACCGCTATTCAGCAACTTAAAGTCGATTAGTTGCTTGCCGTTCTCATCAAACAAGGTAGGGAGAACGATTCCCTCTGTTTCGTTGCGCTTGACATTACGAACGATTTGCTGCATCGCTTGTAGTGCCATCTTTTCAGCAGGGGTGGCGTTGGAACTTAGCCACTCGGCGGGAACATAAGCGACTGGCAAACCAGCGAGGTCACGCTCTACTCCGACCGCCTCGAACTCTTCGATACGACGCTTGTAATACCAAGACTTAAAGGCGTTGCGAAGAATAGAACGACCCTCTGGGTTTCCACGAGCCGAAGTCGTGCGGAACAGCAAACCCTTTTCAATCGGGATTACATTGAGGCGACCAGTAGTGGGGTCGCGCTGAATGAACGCTTTGATTCCGCCGCTCTCATCGAATTGCCACTGCCACAAGGAGTCTTGCGCGCGCATAACAATCTTTCGCCAACCGATTTTGTTGTCGGAGAACTTAGAGCGCTGTGATGGGTCTTTCTGATTCGGCCCCTTGCGCTGTTTGTAAACAATCTCGAAGAAAGAAAAGCCGTAAGGCAAGAACGAAAGAATTGCAATCATAAACTCGTGCCACGAGTGACTCATATCATCCATACACTCTTGGACAAACAACGCTATCGCACGGTCTTCATCAGTTGGTGTTGTGCCAGTCGCATCATCGTAAGGGTCAACACGCCAGTCAACTTGGAGAATAATGCGCTCAATAGCGAACAGCATCGCACCCACGATTGGGTCGTTCTCCGACATATCACGGTAAGCAGTAAGGGCTTGTTTTCCTCGGAGTTGAGGAAGGATATCGTCAATGACGAATCCACCGGTGCGCCAAAGACCGGAAGCACCGAGTTCGGCGTAATTATTTACCTTACTCTGGTCGTCGGGCATCTCTACTCCGTTGGTCTATAAATTGGCTTGCTTCTATAAGGCTACTACCCTTTTTCAGCATTGAACTAATCCGGCGTCGTTGACTTGGCGAATGTCCGCCCCAAACTCCGAAAGGCTCATCGATTCCCTCTTCCAAACACTCGTATCGGACCGGGCATTCCAAACAAAGTTTTCTCGGCGCGGCGAGGTGATTCCCACCGTGAACCCCGGCTTCGGGATAGAACTTATCCAAGTGCTCGGCGTTAGGGGTCTTACATAAAGCATCTTGTTTCCAAACTGACCCAAAGAAAGCCTTGAATAAATCAAACTCAAGGTAAATCGGCGTTTCAGGGAAGTCGAAGTCGGGCGTAAAGCCGAACTCGTCTTCTTTATTGTCGCCGTGGTTTGGAAAGGTCACGTTTGGAAACACTACAGCATCTTTTTGCTGAAATGTTGTGAAATTGACTTTTTATGTGAGAAATCCCCTAGACCGGTTCACTCGCCAAGAGGAGACAAAAGGCTTCGTGTGTTCGCTTGTTCTCTGGTAAAAAGGGGTAAAACCAGAAACTCGCTAGGTCTAGGGGAAACTCTTTGATTAGCGGTTCTTAGGGTCAGCCGAGGCTTCCCAAACGGAATCCGCCATCAACCTTGTGCCTTAAAAGGGCTCCTCGTCAAAGGAACTCTGGGCAGTGGCGGCCGGTGCTGAAGCGGGCTTGGAAGCACCACCCTCGCCACGAACGACCTTTGTGACAGAAGCAGTTGACCAACGAAGGTCTGGGCCTGCCGAGTCAACCTTGATGCCGTAGGAACTGCGCTTGTTGCCGTCCTTGTCTTCCCAATGGCGTTGAGTCTGGGTTCCGGTCACGAAGACACGAGTTCCCTTTGACAACGAGTTGACAAAGTTTTCAGCAAGCGAGCCAACAAGAGTTGCGTCAAAATATGACACTTCTCCGTCAACCCAGTTTCCTGCGTCGTCCTTCTTGCGGCTGGATACGGCAACTGTGATGTTGCAGTAAGCATCTCCGCTCGTGAAGAACTTGATTTCTGGGTCAGCAACTAGGTTGCCTACTACTGTGGTGTTTGCACCGTTGGACATTGAAAGTCCTCTCTCTCTAATAGGTAATGCGTTTAGTTTCGCCCATCATCTTGAAGTAAATGACGAACGGCTTTAATTGTATCAAGAGAGCGCTTCACTTGTCCAGCCTTTTGGGAAATTATTTCTTGCCGGATTTCGTAGGTTTCCAAACCAGTTTCTTCCTCAAGCCATTGAACGGCTCGATTCAGCATATCCAAGCGTAGGTTATCCAAAGTGATAGCCGAGCGAAGACCCTCTTCTAAGGCAATTAACTTGATATCTTGCTCGGTTATTGGTGGCTTTTCCATAGTGGTCTTCACCACTGACGATAACACGCTAGTTTGGAAAAACTACCGCCGAAAGCAAGTTATTTATGGGGCAACGCTTCGGTGAGAAGCCGCAAGAGTTCTTAGCCCGTCCATATTAGTTTTGGCGGCCGCTAGAGCCTCACGCAAGGTGGATAGGTTGTTGCGAGCAAGCAACGCCGCGCGTCGAAGTTCGCTAGTTGCTACAACAGCAGTGTCATCAACGGCGGGGGCGGTTATTTTCTTACCCTCTTCGTTCGCATTAAATCGTGCGAGCAATCGTTGTTGGGCGTAAGCCGTTTCGTAATCAGTTTCAGCAATCGCAGCGTCGTGACCAGCGGCCCGAATCTCGTCTGTCAATGCCTCAATGTGTTCCTCTAACTTCTCAATCCGTTCCTGAACTTCACCTTGAGTAAGCACTTCTCTCCTTTATAACTATTACAAATCTATGGCGTAAGCCTAGCCTCTAGCGAGGCCCAAATCCAGTTAGGCGTTGGCTTCTTCGGGCTTTGGACAGTCGGGAAAGGCAACTTCAGGTGCGGCCCACTCACAGAAGCACTCCTGATTCCTCGCCACATACTCGGCGTGGCTACTTGGAATATCCCAAGTCTCTTCGGTGAGTTCACCATCTCGGAGTTCTCTTTCTCCGCCCCAGCCTTGTTCTTCCTCGTAGTGCCAATAGACGGTAAAGCCGTTTTCCTTGCCGTGCTGAAATAGCCATTCCATAATCTTCTCTGGTGGACTCCAAGGAGTTTGGAAGTGATACGAGAGGTGGATACGCCCATCGATTTGTGGGAGTTCCTCAAGGGTGGCATCTATCGCGTCCCATTTACAACCCCAATTCTTGATGTTCCACCCATACCAACCGAGTTCGTCATTCATCTCACGACCGGGGAATCCTACGACCTCGTTGTAAGCCACGAGGTCGGTCGGTGCGACTATGTTCCAAAAAGAGAATGGTGATTCTACGGTTTCTCCCTTAATCTCGTAGGGCTTGCCGAGTTTGTCACGCAAGGCTTCTATCTTTTCCTTGTCGCCAGTAATTCCAACGATGTTGTAGCACCAATTAGGCATCGCTCTCTTCTTTCTTCTTGATTTGGCAAATGTATGACTTGTCGTATGGGCCGAACGCTTGGAAATCACCTACGCGCTCGAAGCCTATCTGTTCTAGTCTTTCGTCTAGATACTTGTATTGCTCAAGTCCGTCTATTGGTCCAACCGGGGTGAACGATTCATCTACGGTTGCGGCAATAGAGCCATCAACGATACGAACAACTTGGTAGTCATAGGCAGGCACTAATTGAGCATACCTACCCATAACTATTACGGAGTATCCGCTACTCATTACAGCACCCCCAATCGCTTCGCGCATACTGGACCCAAACCCCTGTGCCGTGAGGCGGGGACAGTCAAGGTCTTGAGGCAAGCCAAGCAGTTGCCCGACTCGAAAGCGTGAGCCTCGGCTTGTGCGAGGAAAGTCTCACGAGCCTTGTCAACGCCACCGGTCAAGAGATACTGAACAGCAGCGAGGGTCTTCTCGCTCACTTGCTTGCTCGCCCACTTCTTTACGCCTTGCTCGGTCAAGAAACCGAACTTGGTGTAGTTTAGTTCGTTGTTAGGGCCGGTGAGAACGGCAACGATAATCTTGTTGTCGGCCCAAGCCTCTTCGCTGAACTTGAGGGTGGTGTGGGTTCCGTCACCGTGTTCTACCGTGTAGATGCCAACTGGAATCTTGTTGATTGGTGCGGTGTTGGGGAGAACATTCGTGTTCTCGGTGCGGCCAGAGACAGACTTGCGTGGTGAAGCCAAGAGAGTCTCGATGACTTGGCTCGCATCCGCGCGGGAAAGCAAGTCGATAGTCAACGCCTGTAGTTCGGCTGGCGCAACTCGTGAGTTGAGCAAGTCGTTGATGTAGGCAATCTGCTTGTCAGTCGCCTTTACTTCATTCATCGTTGTAGTCATAGTGTCTCCTTTACTTGTTTCTACATAATCCACTATACAGGGGTGTAGTGACATAAGCAAGGATTTCCCTAGATTTCTTGAGAATCCGCCCGATTTTGGCTGATTTACAAGGATAATCTAGATACTTGACTAGGGTTTAGTATTGGTGTAAGATATTTATGTAGGTATTTACAAAGGAGACATAGATGGCTACATCACAGGAATACATCAAGGCAGAGTTCGGCTCACTCGTGGGGGCGAAGATTACAAATGTTCGCCCGCTCACTGATGCTGAAACCGAAGCCTACGGTTGGGATTCACGCTTCGGCGCAGTTCCTTTCGTCATCTTCTTGGACAACGGCAAGGCTTTGATTCCAAGTTCAGACGAAGAGGGCAACGACGCTGGCTTCATTTTTGTTGAGGACACCAAAACGAAGTAGATTTTCCAAATCAGCACTTAGCCCGCCCGATTGGGTGGGCTTTTTGCTTTAGTGGGTGTGGTTCTCTTCGTCTAGTTCGTGGTGCATCTCAACTTCATCGTTGAGTTCTTCTAGGGACTGATGTGCGAGCAAGAGTGCCGCTTCCGTTTCAGCAAGTCGCTGCTTGGTTTCCAAATCATCGTGGTCGGCTACCCACTTCTCGCCAAACTTGACTCCCACGACCGCACCAAGAAAGTTGCCACCAATCAAAGCACCGATTTCGATTGGTGATGTTGAGAGCGCATACTTGGCGGCGTAAATCCAAAATAGGGCGTAGATAGCCTCGAACATACCGCTCAAGATTGCTCGGTTGCGGCTCTCGGCCTGAACCATCAGCGTAGAGGCGATATTGGAAAAGATAAAACAGAAGAATGTGATTAGGGCAATTTTCATATGATACCTCTCTCGACCTCTTCGCTATATGTGTTGAGAATCTCTTTCGCATACGCAACTAAATCCGCTGGGCGTTTACCCGCTGGTTGAGATACTACCCAAAGTTCTAGGTTTTCTATTCTGTTGTCTGCCCTATCACCGTTTATGTGGTGAACACCCTACGACTCGTATTCCTCTGGTCATTTCGTTAGACTATCAGATTACGCACGAATTTTAATCCCTCATAGTCACTCGAAGAGGCAACGTGGATACCGGCGTGACCTCGGTGGTGGAACTCGCATAGGACCAATAGGTTTTCAGCACTCTCAACCCAAGCACCCAACTTGTCGGGGTCGGATACGCCCGGGTATTGGCGTTCTAGCCAACCAAGGTCAACGGAGTTCATAATGGCGAACTCGATGTGGGCGTGGTGGAGTTCTAGGGGCTTGTCTAGCGAGCACTCGGAGAAATCACCACGAACGATTCCAATGTGGCACTGCCACTTCACGGGGTCTTTCTGCCACTCTCGGCGGATGTGGTTGAAATCTACATAGTTTGGGTCATCTTCGCGCGCTTCGTGTTCAGGGAAGCGGATTGCGTAGTTGTGCGTGACCTTTTGGATATGGACGGGCGTGGGCTCGTGATTACTCATCAGCACCGTCTAAGTGGTTTCGCTTGACTTTTCCGTGACCGCCTAAGTCAATGTGTCGGTCTAGGCGGCGTTCGCTATTTTGGATATCTTCCTTGATATCCTCAACGATTGCGATAATCCGAGTGTTTTCTTTTGTGTTGCCCTCTTTGACCTCGGCCAACTGCTCACGGAGTTTGTCAATGTCTTCTTTCTTGGCAAGGTTCTTGTTTAGTTTGGAAAACCCGCCAATGAGCGCGCCAGACATCAGCACAAAGGCAAGAACCGTTTGCCAAATGTTGTATGTGTTCTGATTGACTACTAGACCGAACATTAGAAGACCACCTTGTATTGATTCGCCTTAAGGACAGCACCCATAGCCGCCATATTTGTTGCTTGGGTAAGTGTAAAGCCGTGGCTTAGATAGAACGAACTTGCGGTTTGGGTTGCGGCGGACCATTCACCATCAGCCTGTACGCCAATAGTCTTTTGCCACTTCTCAAGGGCAATTTTCGTGGTTCTTCCAAAGTAGCCATCAGCAGAGCCAGCGGGAAGCAGGCCAGCAGTAATCAAGACTTTCTGAATCGCTACAACTTTCACACCATACGAACCACTCGTGTAAAGCGGGGTTGGTATTTTGTTTATGCCGGGTTGTGGGGGCTGAACACCAGCACCAGTCCAACGAGCGAACCAAGCGGCCACAGCCACGCTCACATCATTTGGGTTCTTCGTGCCGAGGAGTCGGGCAACGCTCGTGTATTGCCACATAGACCAGCCAACGCCACGCCAAGCGGCAGGGAGAACGGGCAGGGGCAGGGTGCAGACACTCGTGACCTTTTTGTAGCCGAGCGGATAGGCCGGAAGCCAGAGGGTCCAACCCTTGAATAGCAGAGATGATGACCAAGGCTGGAAAGCCCCCGTGTAGATGATTGGGGTGCGATTGGTTAGGTAGCGAACTCGGTTGAGCCAAGTGACGGCCCATTGTGCGGTCGCTGCTGGTGATTTACCCTCAACCTCAAGGTCTAGGGCCGGTGGCAACTGACCGCTCGCCCCACCACTCTTGACGAAAAAGTTGGCTGCAAGGGTGGGGTCGGTGGTCTTAGGTTGGGCGAAGTAGTAGTTGCCGTAAGGGATACCGGCTTTGGTAGCGGCTTTGGTATCAGCAGCCCAATAAGGGTTGATGTAGTGGTAGCCATCGGAGTTTTTGATGTAAGCACCAGCCACGCCAGCGACTAGGAGTTTGCCCCAGCCAATCGGGTGAACATTGTTTGATGAGACATCGATAATGCTCACCCAATTCGCTTTGGCACAGACACTTGGAGTGCCATAGGCAGTATCTCCAAACCCCATAACTAGCGATGCTGATAACAGTAGCCATACGACAAATACAGATAAGTGTTTTAAGGGGTGCGCCATACCTCACAATTTACAATGAGGTTTGGAAAATCCTAATTCGCCATCTTCGCCAAAAGTGATTTCTGAATAGATGCTCGTTTAGCGATTTGCTTTTCTCTATAAACAATGCGACACGCTCTACACGGAACTTCACCTAAGTCGATGTGCAACTTAAATCCAGTTCCACGCACCTTGATTTTGTTTCGGCACGGTGGTTCTTCGGGCTCGAAGTTTGGGTTCGCTGCTAAGTGTCTACGCGCCGCCATAATGCGATTGCGCTCGCTCATATTTAATCCACCCCAATAGCCAGATGGCTCTTCGGTCGCTATTGCTTGTTCAGCACACTTCTCGTTTACAGGGCAAGTATCACAGAGTTGGAGAATATCTATAGAGATTTCTTGTTCCCTAATTGGATAGAAAGCACTTGGGCCGATTCCTACGCAACTCCTTTTTTCTGACCAATTACGAATATCATCATTGGTGTATTTAGCCACCAGTTCTCCTAGTCTTGGGAAAAGTCGCTGCTAATAACGCAACGAATCTTTTGTAATCCCTCAACCTTTGTTTCCGACCAAGAGCCAGAGGGGGTCAAGTTGTTGTTCTCATAAAGCATTTCAGCAAAGTCTTCTTTGTCGGTGGGTATGTAGCCGAGCGGCGTGATGCGCCCCGCTAATACTCCCTTGTATCGTTCTACGAGGTAGCCATCTGCCACTCCACCAATACTTCTATTGGGGTTGATACGGCGATAGATGGTTCGCCTTACGACAGTCACTAGGCGTGGTCGTAATAGGCGACGCGATACTCAATCTCTTCAGACTCCCAAGGGGATACAACAACAATGTTGTGCTTCGTGAAAAGGTGGTCTTCGATTTCAGCAACCAATTCTGGCGTGAACTCTGGCGCACCCGGCGCGGTCCAAAGGTGGACCATATCGGCAACTCGTTGGTCGCCCTTTCCTACATAAAGTTTGTAGGGGTCGTTATTCGGCGGAAGCGAAAATACGACGACATTATCTGTGGGGCTACCCATAGTTGTTCTCCTTTTGTTGATGTTGTCGGAGACACTAGTGCGAGCGCACCACTCTTGTCAAGAACCTACTTGTCGTATCCCGCTAGAACGGCAACGACCGTGACGAACAGCGCAATAGAAGCGAAGAACATTATTCCTCGTCTTTGTATTGCCCGGCAAGCAAAGCATTGAACTTGTCAAAGCCAAGTCGCACGGCCATCTCTTCTTCGGTTTCGTGGTTGGTGAAATCAGTCATCTTGTCTCCTTTGTCTGATGAATAGATTATAGTTCCAAACTAAACCCTAGTCAAGTATTCAGAGCATTCTTGACTTTGGTTGTGGCCGCCGACTAAACTAGGGTTATGTCATTAGACCAACAAGAAAAAGAATCAGCACCAACGCAGGAAACAATCCTGTTCGTTGCCTACGGAACGCTACGCAAAGGCGAGCCCTTACACAACTGGATTGAGCAGTCAATTATTAATGACCTCGGCCCGATTGTAATCAAGGGGGCGAAACTTTACTACCAGCGTGGTCATCGCTCTTACCCGGTTCTTCGGTGGAGTGGGTCTATCGCTGACAAGGCCGTAGGTGAATTGTATGAACTCACCCTCAACGATGACACAATCGCTATGTTGCGAATGGAGTCGGGTGCGGGCTACACAATTAATGAGGCAAGTGTGGAGACTCCTAGCGGCGAGTTGCTAGAGGCTACCGTTTGCACTTGGCAATATGAAGTCGGAGATGAAGTTCCGAACAACGACTGGTGTTCGGTCGAGAGGAAAGAGTGGTGGCGATAATGCCAAAGAATCAGTTTTCACAATTTATGAACGAAGAAGATTACGACTATTGCTCTAGTCAATTCGGTATGGATATGAACCAAGTTCGGGGTATGAAAGATGTCGAGTGGTTCGACTTCTTTGATTGCACCCCCGAAGACTTGCCTTACTACCTCTTCGGTGATGCTCGTATGAACGAGTTGAGCGAAGATGCCGAGTTTATGGCTCTCCTAGACGGCTTTGCTGAAAACTTTGAGTATGAAGATGACTTCTCTATCAACGAACGGTTTGATGAACTGATTGAGGCTTTCGGCTCAACGGTCGAGGAAGAGCAAGACCTTTGGACAAGCACTTTCAGCAAATACTCTCCACCTACGCCACTCCGTAAGGCACTTGCCACGAAGCCAAGAGGTCGGAACAAGTTGGGAACAGGCCTCACGGCTAAGGCTAAGAAGCCAGTTCCTCACTACTTTGTGATTATCAAGTAATGTCAGACGAACTTCAGTTTTCACCAGAAGAATCCGCACTCGTTGATTCGTTTGCTGCGGGTATCGCACTCGGAAGCCTCGCCGCTTTCTTCGCCAAAGAAACTAGGGAAACCCCGAATCTTTCGGTTCTAGATATCTATATGCGTAAGGCTATGAAAAATAGTTTGGAAGAGGCGGGCGAAACCCTTGACCCAAACGAGAGCGAGACTATCGCTTACTTCCAATTCCTTTGCACTGCCTTTAGTAATGAAACGGGTATTGATTACTACGCCGTTATCTCGGCGTTCTATGGCGCAGCGGCCACCCATTTCAGCAAGAGTTCGGTTCCAGTCGTATGTGGCGTTGTTCCAAAGGATTTGACTATCCCCGAAGAGTGGCTAAAGGAAAACTAAAGACCCGGGTTGATAATCTTCTTCTGCGGGATATACAACTTGGCAACTTGGGTTGCGGTCTTAGCCGTTTCTACGGCCTCGTCATATTCTCCGTTTAGACCCTTTGACAACTTGGCGATAATCTCTTCAGCACTCTGCTTGGTCAATTCGTGGATTACTTGGATAGCGCGCGAAAGCATTGTGCGCTCAATCTCGTGGATGCGAAGAACTTGCTCAAGACCTAACTTGACCGCAATCTTGCCGGGGTCGAGGCCCTCGAAATCCAAATTGGTTTTAGTAGCCTCGTTGGGGTCTGGTGTGGTTGCGTTTTCGTCTGTCATACTGTCTCCGTCTTGAGGTCTTTTATTCCGGCTACTTCTGCCATCACATTTTGCGAAGCGTGTAGCGATTCCACCAACCGAGTCATCTCTTCGTGAATATCGCTGTCGGTCGCTATCACAATCCCCATCTCGTTGAGAGACATAACTAGATTGTGTAGAAGACCTTGCTGAATCACGGCAAGGCTAACGGCAGAAATCAGAGCCTCGTCTTTGGCGATGCGCATCTGTAAGCCATCGGGTAAGAATCCGTCATCAATCGGGCGTTTCCTTACCAACCAAAGGGCGAGTCGCTCTCTGATAGTGAGTCGGTTCATAGGTAGAACACTACACGCTAGTTATCCAACAGGGATACCAGATTTGCTACCTCTTGGGCTTTTTTATGGAGTTGGTGAACGGGCTCGCCAGCACGAACTTTGGAAATAAATACTTCCCCGGTCATACCGAGTTTGACTTCTGCGAACTGGTCAATTCCGAAGCGGATTTCCTCTTTGCTGAATTGGGTCAGAAATGATTGCTCGTCAAATAGGTCGGGTTCCATAGCCCAACAATAACAAGGGGTTTGGGCGGTCCTTGCTAATGTCACACCCCTTTGGTAAAGTAATAGAGTAGGGTTTAGTGATAAGGAGACACTATGAGTTATACAAAGGCAGACAAAAGCGCGGAACTTCGCTACGAGTGGGAAGTCGAGCAGCGACTAACTCGCCGTGCTGAAGCACAGCGCAAGATTGCCGACAAGCCCGCCAGCGACAAGCAGATGGCTTTCTTCCTCTCGCTCGCAAAGGGTCGCACCACTACCAAAGTGGGAAAGAACGGCGACTCTTGGCAGGAAGCAATCGACCGCGTCCTCGGCAAGATTCAGGCCGATGCCAACTATCGCCCACGCAACGCTTGGATAAGCACAGCGATTGATGCCCTCAAGGGTGAGGAATCAGCCCGCCGATAGAAGTTTGTGGGCGTATGACATAACTTCATCTAGGCTCCCGCCAATGATGTTAGTTGTGTCATCGCCCCACTCTTCGTCATCTTGGTAGAAGACCTCGAACCAGCAGTTATTATCTTGCTGGATTTGACCGCTTTGGATTAGTTCGGCCAACTTCGTATCATTCTTGGGTCTGATGTTTATGTCATCGGAGTATCGCCAGATATCGCCCTTGTGGGTCATACGCATTTCACCACAGCAATAGATATCTAGGGTCTTGCCCCGGTATGTGTATGTGCCTACGAAAGTGTTGCCGCCATAACAGAACCAATAATCCGTAGTCTTATCCGCTCGGATATCGAAATCCGTTTGGAATACGCCGGGAACTTTGGCTCTGTATTTAGGCACTCGCTTTGACACGCCTACTTCTTTTTGCTGAAACGGCGAGGCTTCGTGTCCGTGTGGCGAACGATAAGCATTCCCTCTGGGAACAAGTTTCGTGTCTTGGTCGGAACCTTTTGATTCCTAATATTCCCAACGATACGGAGAGCCTCTACGAATCCCTGTGCGAAACCGTTTTCGTAGTCTTCCTGCTTTGTTTGTGATAGGCGTATGTGGTGATTGGCCTCTACGCTTAGGCGATAGAACGCCTCATCAATTTTTCTTCCCATTGTGTTCCTTTCTATTGGTTCTCTAGAGCCCAGACCGAGACACCGAGTATCACGATAATCAAGCCGACTAGAAGTTTTGAGACTAGGGGGATTTTGGAATCAGCCGCAAAGATTACGAGGATTCCGAGAAGCACCGTTGCGCAAGCGGTAAACATAGCCCAGCCGATAATCCGTAGCCAAATATCGGCAAACTTTTGAGCGGTGGTCTTACGACGCCAGCGAGTCTGTCGAATAGCGCGTAGGGTGTCCTTTTCACGCTTCTTGTAAAGTTTGTCCAATTCATTCGGGTCCATTAGTTCACCTCTCCTGTTGTGTCTTCGGCATAGCCTCTAGTGGCAATCAGATACTCTTCTGAAGCCGTTGTAAAGGTCAAGTGGCGGTATCGCCTAAGCGAATGAACGCAGTCAATCAAGTCGGATAACGCCCGGTGGGGGTTGGCGTGTTCGCGCCCCTTGCTCTCTAGTTTCACCAAATCGTAGACGTGCGGAGCCCAACGCTTGATTGTGAGCCCGATAGATGACACATCAAGGTTCTGATGAGTGAATCGAGCCATAAGGCGTGGCATACGAGTCTCAAGCATACGGCGGTCAAAGTGAACGCTATTGCCGCCGAGTAGCAAGCCCTTGCCTAGACCGTGCTGGTCAAGGAGTGCCAAGATTTCCATTTCAGCAACCTTGATATTACGACCGCCGAAGTGCTCGAGGTCGTCAAGCAAGCCCGAACGATTGTGCATCTCTGTCACATAGTTGTCCATACGGCGCAACTTACGCTTAGGGGTCTTGATAATCGTGGAGTATGAGCCGACCTCATTGAGTTCGTCATCGGTAATCAGCACGGCGATTTCCAACAATGCTTCTTTCTTGTAGTCAAGCCCTGTGGTTTCGGTGTCTATCCAAACAATCATTGTTGCCCTTTCGTTGGAATGTATCGTACATACAGGGTGTAGCACGAGTCGTTCTCGTTCTTTATTGAACGGAACTCGTAGGGGATTTGCTTCATCTTGATTTTGTCGCCCTGCTTTAGTTCCAAAAGTTGCCACGCTGTCTTGCGAGAGTATGAGGGGTTCTTGGCATCGTTTTGCCATAGGAACCAAGTGCCGGGGTTTTGGTGAAGTTGCTCACGGCGAACCCCGACTTTGGCACTCGGCTTACGGCCTCGCTTAGAGGCGGGCGGGTCGGCCTGAATCATAAGGTCTGACATTAGTTCAGCACCTCGTTCAGATAGGCGATTACTCGGTCGAGAGTATCGCTCTGTCGCCAAGCCATAGGGTCGTCGCCCAACTCAAGCGGGCGGAACTTCTCAAGACCCTTGATGATTTCCTCTTTGTTGCTCATTACATTGTCTCCTTTAGTTGAATCAGCAGTTCGGGCTCAACTCGGTCGCCGCAAGAAATACAGCGTAAGTTCTCCCAGTACTTGCAACCGCAGTAGCAAGCCACTACGCCCTCAAGGTCTGCGTCATCAATCTCTCTTATGGTTTTATATGCCATATACCCACTATAGCAGGGTTGAGTGACAAAGCAAGGATTATTTATTTGGTATCCAGTATTCCCCACTACGAAGAAGGGGTTTTACATCAGGAAATAGTTTGGAAATCCCTACTATTTCCACGCCCGCTTCCCGAAGCATTGTTTCACCAGCCTCGATAGATTCCCCCCAGCGTTCGGGGGTATCAATCTTGTAGCGAACCAGAGTCGTGACTCCACTTTGGATAATCCCTCGAGCACAATCCGCACAGGAAGCCCAGATAGCCACCATCGTCAAGCCCGCCGTGCTGATACCAGCCCTCGCTGCGGCGTAGAGAGAGTTCCTCTCGGCGTGTTCGGTATAGAGATACTTAGTCGGGGGTTCTAGGCGCTCTGGGGGCGTTCTAAGGCCCTTTGGGAAGTCGTTGTAGGCGTAGGTCGGGCGAAGAATCCAGTCGTTGCGTATCAGCACCGAAGCGTTCTGGGTCGCACGGTCTGGCGATTGGAGTGCGGTGACAAAACAATCCCGCATAGCCCTTTCGTAGATGTTATACATCGAAAGGTTCGTTGGTTGTGAACGACTCGTATGACCAGCCGTGCGGTTCGTTAATCGTAAAGGTAAAGGCAATCTTGCCCTCGTCAGGCAACGGCTCTCGGTCAATAACTGATGTGACCTTGTAATCGGCGGCCTTAGCGTAGGCAAGTGCGAGTTCGTTTGGGATATCAGCACCGACAAACGAAATCTTGATTGGGGTCGGTTCTACATAGCACCAATTGATAGTTCCGTCTTCGTTAGTTCCCCACTCATCGGCTTGAGCCCAGCCATAGACTTTCGCTACCTTGAGTGCCGCTACTCGGTTCGCATCTGTATCGGAGTTCTCGATAGTGGCGATATCGCGCTGACTAACTAAGAAGCCCTCTTCGTTGGCACGAGCCAGTCGAATCTTGCCGACATTCTTATCTACCTCTAGTAAAAGTCTCATTTCTTTTTGTTCTTTCTCTCTAAGGTGAAATCTCTAACGAGTTTCATATACTTATCTTTGATTTCCCCCGCCGAGGTTCGGGCCGCTTCCTTAAAGTGGTAGAGCGCTTGCTTGTTATCACCTAAGCCGAGATAACAGAAGCCCAACTTGCCGTGCGGGTAGTAGCCGTAGAAGTGTTCGTTGGCTTGCGAGCCATCGCTAATCGGCTTCATACCGATAGTGGCTTTGTAGAACGGCATAGCCTTGAGCCAGTCGCTGTTGTTAAAGAACACATCACCTAAGTTGATAAAGGCATCAGGTTTGGAAGAATCGAAGAACGCCGCCTGTAGGAGATACTCCACATACTTGCCGAAGTCCTGCTTGGCGAAGTAAATCATCGCTAGGTTCATTAGTGAGACATAGCGTTGGTAGGTGTAGTCCTGCTTTTCCAAAACCGATAGGAACTCTGGGATAGCCTCGTCAAGTCGCTGATGGGCTACGAGTTCTTGGCCCAAGTAGTAATGGGTTCGGGTGGATACCTCTTCTCGAGCGCGTAGGCGTAGCAAGATATTGAGGTTTCGGTCTGATACGCCCTGATGGATAGCGAGCGGGTCATTTACATAGGCCGTGTCGATTCCGTAGAAGCGATTGTTGTCGGTCGCTAGTGTTTCGTGGATTGGCTCTACCCACTTAGCCCCTGCTGATTTGCGAGCGATTCGGCAAATCATATACCAACTGATTACTTCGCCCTCGTCAGTGATTAGGCGATTCATACGGAACATCGCGCCCTCAGCATCCGTATTTGGATTATTGAAGAAAGGGTTGTTCTTAAACTCCGAGATAATTATCTTGGCGGAGTTGGGCGGAACGATATCACCACTATCTAGCCACATAACCCAATCATTCGTGGCTTTCTCGAACGAGAAGTTTCTTGCTGCGGCGAAGTCGTCTATCCACTCGAAGTCATAGACCTTTGCCCCATACGATTCAGCAACGGCTTTCGTATTGTCTAGTGAGCCCGTGTCAACGATAATGATTTCATCAACAAAGGACTGGATTGATTCCAAAGTCTGGCCCAAGACACTTTCGTTATCCCGGACAATCATCGCTAGGGAGAGTTTCATACTTTCACCTCGTTAGAAAGAAGTAGTGAGATAGGGGTTAGTTCGTTAACGGAGACTTTTACTCGCTTTGGGTCGCCGTTGTATGCCGTTCCGAGTGGGTAGAGTTCTCGAGCCCAGCCCCCACCTAGTAGGCGAACTTTCGTGGCCGGGCGCGGTGGGTAATCAGCACATACCTCGCAGACACAGCCCGCTATGCGACTCTCGGCCCATAGAACTAGTCGGTTGCGCTCGGAGTCCTTTAGGTCAACCGGCATTGAATGGGCGTTCCTACGCCACTTGATTTCCACCTCGGTAGCACCTAGCAAGCCGTCAGGTAGTTCCCGATACTTGGCGTGGTCTTCCTTGAGCCAGATTCCATTAAAGCAATATCCGCCTATCAAACGGAACGAACCGATTTCAGCAGCGGCCGAGTGGATATTCGCCAACTCGTTATCCGCCATCAACTTTGATTCATCGTAGGAGTGGCGATTGCTCTTGGTTAGATTTTGCTGGGTTCTGCCCTTGCCTACGGCGATAGCCGCTTCGTTCTCCCAAGGATAGAGAGTGGTGATTAGAGCGAGTTCCTGTAGTTCGGAGAGTTTCATTATTCCTCGACTACTTTCGGTAGTGGCTCAACGATGTCTAGGTAGTCCAACAACTCGGCAACGTCGCAAGGGTATTGCTTTTCGCACTCTAAGCATTGGTATTCGCCTCTAGGCGTTTGTTCGTTCCAACGTGGTGTGTGCTTCGCCCGATAGTGTCGGCGCTGTGATGGGGTCATTATTCCTCGACTACTTTCGCACTAGAGCCGAATACGGACATAATCGTTTCTTTTGGTGATGGCACGGTTGCGAACGCACTTAGGTCACGATACCGAAGTTCCGTTCCAAAGGCCTGTTGGAGTTCTACGATAGGAACTAGGTAGCCACGAGCCGTGTAGAACTTATTGTAAGCAATCCGTGTATGAGTCCTAAATTGTGGAAAGCGATTGGGTCGGCTACTCATCTCACGAATAAACCACTGGCGAACTACATCAAGCGGGAAAATCCAAAGTTCATTAGTTTCGAGAGCGAAGTAGTAGAAGTAGTCGGCCTTGCTTCGCATAAAGCAACCTTGCGTGAACTTTATCTCGTTGCTGATTGTCTCGAAAGCAAAGTTCCCACTCCCGGCTATTTTCGTATCCGCTTTGACCTCAATAGTGATTGTTTCGTGTTTGCCCTTGTTAGAGCGAATCCAATAGAAATCTATGTCGTCAGATTTTTGCGTTTCGACATCTACATCTTCTAGGTCGAGGGTGAAGTCAAGCGAGTTGATGTATCGCCTGATAATAGGCAACGCGCGGGCTTCGGTAGCCTGCCGTTCCTCAAATGATGCTATGCCTTTTGTGGGTCCACCCATAGCCCCCCACTCTAGTATGTAGGGGGCTACTAGGTGATACCTACTTGATTAAAGTTTTGTTGGCTTTCGCCAAAATCTTTTGCTCGGCACGGCGGCGAACGATACGAACCTCCGAGCAAATCCCGGCGATAACGATTGCCGTCAGAGCCGTGAGCCCGCCATACACAACTGCGAGCCGGGCTTCAGCACCAAAGGTGTTGAGGTTGATTGACTTGTAGAAGTGCATCGCAATTCGCAATTCCAAGAAGCCCAAGAACGCCGACCAGCCCCAAATCGTGCTAGTCCACTCGTTGCCGCGCTTCCTTTTGTTTGGTGATACCTGTCGCATAGTGTCTCCTTTGTTGTATCCGACAGAATCCATAATACTAGAGTGGGGTTCGGGGGTCAAGGATTGTTTGGAAAAGTTGGTAAAGCCCCAAAACCCTTTATTTACAAGGCTTTAGAAGTTTTTTCCAAATTGACTTGACATTGGTTTCCAAACTATAGTAAGGTTTAGTTGTCGGATAAACAAAAGGAAAAAGGAGACACCGATGCCACAGAACCGGCCTAACAATTACAACTGGTCGAACATTGACCGCTCACGCGCAGCAACTCGCTTGCGCCAAGAAGCGGCCTACACGCTTCGCCAAAACGGAGTGTCATACATTGAGATTGCCCGCCAACTCGGTTATGTTGACGCGCTCGGCAATCCAAAGGCACAATCAGCAGCCGAGGCCGTTCGTGCGGTAGCCCGCCGTATGGCACTTGGCAACAGCACCACTACCGACTACTCGGTGGCTAACGGTGAGTTCCCTATGCTTCCCTCGAACCGCACTTTCGGTTTCGAAGCGGAGTTCTTCGGTATCACACCTACCGAAGCAACGGCCGCTCTCGCCGCTATCGGAATCACCGCCCCTTATGTTGGCTACAACCACGATGTCTCGACTAACACCGTTAGCGGTTGGAAGTTGGTTTACGACCAGAGCGTTAACGGTCGTGGCACGGGTCTTGGTCGTGGTATGGAATTGGTTTCGCCAGTCCTACGAGGTGAAGAGGGATTGGTTCTCGCTGCCAAAGCGGTCAACGCCCTACAGAACGCCGGTGGTAAGACCGACAAAACTTGTGGCTTACACATTCATATCGGTATGGACGGTTTGACCGGGAAGCAGATTGTCAAGACCCTTGACCTCTACTCGGCCAACCAAGAGCACATCAACAAGTTGATTGCTCGTAGTCGTTGGACCAATATCTACTGCCAGCCGATGGACCGCTACACTCGCAATAGCAATACTGTGGTGGCGTTTGAGAACGCTGATAGTGCGAGCGACACTCGCCGCTTGCGCCCAACGCTTAGCCACTACGACCGCTACCACGCTGTCAACCTTGCTTCCTACGCCAAGTATGGAACCGTTGAGTTCCGTCAGCACCAAGGAACGCTCAACGGCGAAAAGGTGACTTCGTGGGTCAAGTTCCTTATGGCTATGGTTGAGAAGTCAGTCACTATGGACACGGCAACCGACCTCACTTCCCTTGACGGATTGCTGAACGGCTTGCCACTCCACTCGGAGACTCGCACTTTCCTCACCCGTCGCGCCGAGCGCTTAGAGCGTAGCCGTGACGAAGCCCGCGCACGAGCAACATCTAACTAAAGGAGATAACAATGTGTGGAATTGCTGGATTTTGCTTCACGCAAAACGAAAAGATAGATGCCCAACTTCTATCCGAGTGCCTACTAAATCAAATCGTTGAGCGTGGTGAACACGCCACCGGTGCGGCGTGGGTATTCAAGGACGGCAACAAAAAGGCTTCTATCGCTGTTAGTAAGGCCCCTGTCCCCGCTTGGGAGTTTGAGCCATACTTGGCGGAGATGCCTACGGATACTCGTAGGGCTATCCTTCACACTCGCTACGCTACGCAGGGTTCACCACAGGACAACCTCAACAACCACCCGATTGTTTCGGGCCGGGTCGTGGGGGTTCACAACGGACACTTGGCGAATGACAACGCAATCTTCGACACCCTACGCTGCGAGCGTTATGGTGAAGTGGATAGCGAAGCGGCGTTTGCCTTGCTTGCCAACACGGTTCACGCCCCTAACAAGGTTCTGAAGTCTCTCAAGGGTCGGGCCGCCTTAGCGTGGTTCGATGCCAAGGATAAGCGTGACCTACACCTTGCCCGTGTGACCGATTCACCACTTGCTATCGGCGTGACCCCAAAGGGTTCGTTGGTATTCGCTTCCACTATCCCCTTGCTAGTGAACGCTTGCGAGGATGCTGGCGTGAAGTTGGAGTGGATAGAAAATATCAAGCCTTATACCTATATGCGAATCCGCAACGGCAATATTCTTGATGTTCGCAAGATTGGCGAGAGTCTGAAAGCGATTGCCTAATGCGTAAGGAAGCCACTTGGAAAGTCGTATGGGGTGGTGAAACTATCACTGCCCCATCGGCTTTCGATGTTCTAGCGATTATCGGTGAGCGTTCGTATTCGCCCGCCGACGCCAAGTATCCCAAGCGGGGAATCGCCTATCGGGTGTGGGTTCAGTATGGAGTAATCATTGACCCCGACCTAACCGAAGAAGAGTTCCTTATCGGTCTAGCCGAGTATGGCGTTATTAGGTTGAGCGTGACTGGCAAGCCCTTGCCTGATGTGCTCACAGAAGCCAGAGATTTTTACGAGTCATTTCACCAAAAGGAGATTGAGAACAATGACTAATTTTCCAAAGGGAATCCAAATCACAAAAGACCTAAACCCAATAATCAGACAGATTACGGCGTATGGTCGGCAAAAGGCCGAGCGAGATGAAGCCTCTGGGGTTTTGCCCCCAATCAAGGTTTGTATGCCCGCTGGTAGCGGATACACCGTTGCTGATGTTCTTGACTACGACTGCGACCAGTTCTATCGGGGCGGTAATACTTTCTTGCTCGTTGATGATGTCGTGGCAGCCAAAGAAGATGCCTTTAGAGAAAAGCAGAACGCTTCACCAGTTGTAAAGCGAGCCCTGACTCGGTTCTTAAAAGATATGGAAGAAGCAATCGCATCTTTTCGCGCCAATCGGGTCAATAGCACGATTCTCCCCGCCCTTCGGCTTATGACTGGTAGTAGTGGCGGATACGGAGTGTTCCCTACGGAAAGCGTTGATACCCTCGTGGCTGACTACAACAAAATTGTTTGGCACATTGAGAAAATAAATCAGCAAGGGGTAGTGGTCGAGCCATCTACTAGCGGCGAGTTAGTCCTCGTTGGCGTTCCTCGAATGGACATTACTTTGTTGACGATTACTCCGTTTATCCAATTTGGAAATAACGGCGAAATGGATACCCGCTACAAGGTCAAGTTGGGCTCACATCGCTACACAATTTTTAGTAAGGCCGCCCAGCATTTCAGCACCCCTAACAACGACTACATCAGTCGGTTGCTTCCCAACGGTTGCCTAATCGAAACAGACTTCGAGCAAGCGATTCAGTCTTCCCGGCGAATTATCTTGACTATCTACAAGAAGTTCTTGGGCGAACTAGAAAGAGAAATCACCAATCGCCTTACGAAGTTGGCCGAGGAAATCGGACCCGTGACACTTTCCTTTGATAACGGGGATTCTGTCGTTCTAGGCGAGGAAATCCGCTCGACTGTCACAGCGGCCTGATACACTAGTAGAGTAGGGTTTAGTAAAGGAGATACCTATGGATACCAATAAGAAGAAGTATGTGGTTGTTCTCGAAGTTGAGAGCGACACCGACCCATCCACTTGGAACTACAACTACTTGCTTAGTTCTAGCGACAAGACCGTTTCAGCAGAGGTCTTGGTTGCCTACGAGAATTGCTGCGAGAGTTATGCGGACTGGGCGAAGACCCCCGAAGATGACCGTTGGCTCGGCAACACTCCCAACACGGAGTTCTACGCTTGGCAACACGATGACACTTGCGCTCACTACGAGTCAGATGACGAGGATTCACCAGCCGAGGTTGAGGCTATGGACATCCACGAACTATTTAACCGGGCTTTCGGAGTCCACAAGGAACCGGCGAACTTGACCGTTCTACCCAAAGCCGATAGCCTCAAAGAATGAGCGACGCACCCACTAACGAGAATATCACCTACCCCAACTCCGAAACCGCTAAGGCTATGCCTAGCAAGGAAGCGGCGGTTGGGGCAGAGTTGATGTTCATTCACAATGTCTTGGTAGCCAATATCAATAACCTGACTGACGAGCACAATGCCGTTGTCACTTCAGGTGGCACGACAGACACCGCCGAGGGGCAACAGAGGTTCGGGGCTATCAACTCGTTTAACTTCGTGCTGAAGTTCCTAGAGCAACGAATCAAGGAGTATGTAGAAGACCTTGAGAGTGTCGTTGGTATGGCAGAAGAGGGCGAAAGTGCCGGTGAGTAGCGACTCGTTCGACTCTTCCACCTTTGGCTCTATCGAGCATCAGGCCGAGAAACTCGGCTATCTCGTAGCGACCGTTGAGTATTCATTTCAGCAACGAGCAAAGGATAAAAAGCACGAGAACCTAGCGACTCACTCATCACTTGGGGCGGTCTTGCTCAAGAAGTATCTAGATGGGGAAATTAGTCTCGCTGACTACTCCGAGCAAGCGGCCTTGCTGCTGGATAAGACCACTCGCCTAAATGATGAGGTCAATGCCAATCTACAAAACGCTACAAACCAACTAAACAAAATGGTTGTTGATTCTCTAGAGGCGGGCAAACTCCGTTTCTTTGTAGAGAAGATAGAGGGCGGCGAATAGCCCTTGCTTTGAGGTGTTCCTAGACACTAAACTAGGGTTAGGCAAATAAAGGAGATACAAATGCCAAACACAACAATTACCGAACCAGTATGGGTTCCCGGTATCAAGTGCTTAGAGTCATCGGTCGTTCGTAGCGATGGCTCAACGCTTCGTGGGGAACTTTATCTTGATGAGACTGGCGTGACCCTCGCTATGGATTTTGATTTCAGCAACGGCGACCCGGCTCTCAAAGAGGTCTTTCACGGAATCGAAAACACGGCACTAGCCCGCAAGCGATTTGCCACCTACGCGCTCACTTTCGTAAAGCAGGGCAACTAATGAAAGCCCTAAAGGTATCTACCGATAACAAGCGTGAAGTTGTTGATTTCAGCAAAGCGACATCTCTAGATGTTTTGAGCGAAGCCGTAGGCGGATTTATTGAGCGTGTCCACCTGCCATCGCTCGGTATAGATATGTGGGTCAACGAAGAGGGTAAATACGCTGGCGAGATTGTTCAGAACCCTATGGCTACCGCCCTTTGGGTAGAGAACTACGGCCCAACTGATGTTATGGTCGGAAATGTTATCTTCACAGGTGGCGCGAACCTCGGTGGTGAAACGCTTGGTCTGACAGACGAGCAACTCGCTACGCTTCTCGCCTACGAAGAGAGCGTGACCGTTCCCAATCTCAATATCGAGGATTACTTGAGAATTACCGTCACGGACTTTGATGGGAATCCACTATGAATACTCTCCAATCAGAGTGGGTCATAGCGAATCAAGAGAAGATTCTGAACGACCTAGAGCGTAATCCCAACGGATTGTCGGTTGAGGAAATCAGCAGCGATACAAACATCTTTGAGCCGAGCCTAACTTGGCTTCTAGACCGCCTTGAGAGCGACGGAAAGATTCGGATAGTCGGATACTCCCAAGTCTGGTCTAGATGGTCAGGAAACGGCACACAGGCTCACTACGCGCTCGTTTAGAGGCTCATACCTCGCCACACATTAGGCTGGGGCATATCTATAGGCATAACATCAGGCAAAGCCCTGCGTGGCTTACGCCCAGACAGGTTGAGTTCGGTCAATGCCCATACAAGGGCATCAAGCCGGTCTGGTGAATTGTGCTTGCCCGCTTCAGGAACCCAAGTTGTCATCTGTTCTTCCAAAGTAGCGAACTGTGTTGGGTCGCCTAAGTGATGAACTCGCCCCTGCTCGTAAAGAGCCACGATAGGTTCAGCACGAGCCCGCTTTCCCTCGCCCGCATTGGGTCGCAATACTGGCAAGGTCGGGCGAATCGTGCGTAGGGTCATTTCCAAGAGTTCGTGACCAGCGTTGCTTTCTACAACAACAACGCCAGCGTTCCACTCGTCAAAGGCTTCTACGACTCTCGTGGCCCACTTTTCAGGTGTTGCCTTTTGCCCTCTAGGGATAGTGGCATCTTCCAAGATGTAGCCGTGAACTTTACAATGTTCCAAACTACAAGTATCTGGCTGATGCGGCCCTGATGCGGCAACGATAATCCCGGTCTCGTCAGAGTTCTCGCCACTCGTCATAGCGGGGTCAACGCCTACAACGATTCGTAGGAAGTCATCAGCACTTACGGAAATCATACGATAGCCAACTGTCCACGACAGGAATCAATCATTTCCAAAGTCCATAGCGAACCGTCAACATCAGTCATCATCACGCCCATCAACTCCTGCTGACCAATACGAGTTCCCTCATACGCCTGAATAACGCTCTCTCGGAACGATGGGGCGAGGTTCTTTAGGTTTTCGTAGGTCGTACCGTTTGTGATAGTCGTGTTTTTTCTACCCAAAATCTCCTTTACGAGTTTGACTCGCTTAGGGGTTGTGGTGAAAAGAGCCTGTGGCTTCTCGCCTAGACGAAGACCGAGCATCAAGTTGTTATACGAAGTGTCCAAAGCATCGCCTCGGAACGCATCACTCCACGCCGCAATCTCGTCACCCCAAGCGGCATCGTGCTGTGGACCACGCAATTGGTCGGGGGCCGCTGCCGAGTATGTAAAGCATTCAGCACCGTTGGCGAATAGGAGTCGGCGTTTCGTGGGCTCGTGGAGAGGCTTCGGGTGGGGCGAAGAGCAATTCATAATCCCAGAGTCTCCGCCAATCATTACATCTCGCACATCGGCTGGCGTTCTACCGATAAGGGCAATACGGCGATAGCCCTGATTCCAAACTAGGTCAAGCACCCATTCAGCACCACTTCTCGTTTTCCCAGTGCCTCTACCGCCCATATACATCCAAACTGTCCAAGGGTTCATCGGGTCTTGCTTCGGTGGGCGTTGGCTGGTTCGGGCGTGTTTGCAAAAAGATTTGTGGTTTTCGGAGTCAATCGGATGGTCGCACCAGTGGAATCCGGCGTGTGGTTCACCATCGCAAGTTTCACGGGGGCAATACCAATGCCGTTGGATTTTGGTCGCCTCGGCCTCAATCGCCTGCGTGACTGCGTAGAGTTCTTCGGGCGATAAGGAGTTGAGAATCGCCTCGCGCTGTGCCTTTGGCAAAGCAAGGAGTTTTTGGATTGTGGAGTTCATTTACCTGTGGCGAAAGAAAGATAGAATGAGCATCAGCGCAACGCCAACCCCAAAGCCTTCTGCGAAAAGGATAAAGTTCTTCATAGGGTCAATGCTATCGCCTAGTTTGGAAACTAGGGGTTAGTTTGCGTGAACTTCTAAATACTTCCTACAAGCATCGGCGTTCTCCGCCAAAGTGAGACACCCATAAACCTCTCGGTTGTCTATGAACTGTGGGATTCCCGATGTCCGTAAGTTGTAGGCAAGGATTATGTAGTCGTAGCCATCAACTCCATTTTGGAACGAGGCTCTGGTGAAAGCATCTCGGCGCATTAGGTAGGTGCAGTGGACAATCGGAACTTGGAAGATTCCGGTCGTTTCTCGCCTAAAGATTTGGTAGTAGTGTGACTCAAACAAGTGTTGGAACTCGCCGTTGCGAGTATCACCAGTATCCACAACATTGATATCGAAGTTTGAGTAGTTCTCTGGGTTGGCGGCCAAGGCTATATGGTCGCTGTCGTAAACCTCTGTGCCGTCTGTCGCCAAGTGAAGCATTGGGGCGATAACGGGCAAATCAGCATCGACTAGTTTGGAAAGGGTCTGGGGAAGCAAATAGTTATCTACATCACTCACGAAGTAGAAATCGCACCCATACTCGGTGGCTACTCGCAAGCCCTTGTCTCGTAGCCCTCGCAACACATTGAGTCGCTCGGTTGTCCAATCGTGATTTGCCGTGCCGTTGATTGGGCGAGGTATGTCGTTGTCCTCGAAAATTACACGGTTGTAGTTTGCTTGGCGAGGCTCTAGCCAGTCTTTCAGCAGTTCTCCCGTGCCGTCTTCGTTATTGTTCGTCTTGACATAGAGAACGATTCGGTCTTTGGGATAATCCCACGCATCCATAGTTTCCAAATAGAGCGAGAGTGTCTTTGCTTTGTTCTTGGCGAGTAGGTGGACAAGAACGAGTGGCTTCTCGCTCACTTCACCACACCTAGCCAAGTGATACGAATTGTGAATCGGCCGCTTTCCCAATCAAGGTTGGGGGCTTTGGAACGAACGATAGAAAGAGCGTGGTCTTCCTTGTGAGCCACGACATAATGCTTCTCAAACGCACCCTCAACATACGCATCGTGTTCTACGAGCCAATTAGAGAACTGTAGAGCCACTTCAGCAGTCTTCCTTTAGGTTCTTGCGGAACTCTTCGATAGAGTCGGATATCCCTTGTAGAGCGCGTTCCATCTTCGCCAAACCATCGTCAATCGCCCATAGCGAAACAACGATATCGGCGTATTCCAACTCATTTGGATTGATGCCTTCGCTCATAAATCTATTTCACCACAAGTCGGGCAGTAGTCCGAGCCTAGTGACCGGGCTTCCCCACAAATCGGGCAAGTTAGGTCGTTTGGCATCTAGCCACGAGAGCCTTTGTATTTTAGGCTTCGGGCAATTGCTTCCTCAAGGGAGTAGAGATACTCTTGGCGGTCTTGATACGCACGGATAGAAGCCTTGCGCGCTCGGTGGCGAATCGCAAATCGTCTAAGTCGGTTGGTGATGGACATTAGCGACGACTCGTAATCGCCATACCAGCCAAAGCCCAGATACAAACCAACGAGATAATCATCTGTGTCGTGCTCATTACTTCCTCTTCCCAATAAAGGCCGAGGCCGCGCCGGTCAACCAACCGAGTACAAAAATGACGGCGTATTTTCCAATAGTCATTTCACCACTCTACCCTTGTAGGGTATTGTCGTCAAGGCTATCGGTTAGATTTTCTTTTTCGCCCGCCACCGATTACATCGAGGGCCGCTTGCCAGAGGTTGTCCGCATACTTGAGTTCTTCTGGCGACATTGACTTTTCGGTTTCCCTGCGGATTGCCTCAAGGTCAACCTTAAAGTTTGTTTTGTGCATCATCAGCAAATAATACCCGAATAGGCGTGGGCGTACCATAAAAGATACGCTTCGGCCTTGAGGTCTAAAAATTGCGCTCTGGCGCAATAACTACTGGCAAGCCTCGCAGTATTCAGGGTTCTCTAGTGAGCAAGCGAGAGCCTCTTCAGGAGTGAACTCCTTGGTCTTCGCTACTGCGCCGTTGGTGAAGTCAATGTTGAGGATGTCTGTCATAGGAATATTTACAATACCCCGTAATTTTTATTTTGTTGCTGGCGTAGCCGAGGCCCTAAAAAACCCAGATGACTAGATTTATCCTCGACTACGCCGCGCTCTAGTGGTCGCCGTTCTCAACCTCTGGCTCTGTGCCAAAGGGAGTGTGGTGAACCGTAGTGGTTGTTGTCGTGGTTGTCGTTGTATTGAGTGGCGTGGTTTGGGTCGCATAGGAGAACAACAAAATTAGAAAGGCGATAACTATGGCGGTCAATACCGTCACAACCCGGCTCTCTAACAAAACAAAACATTGGGCTTCCAACCACGCCTAGCCATTACTTCCCACCCAACCAGTTGATAGGTATTTCAGCACTAGGGGCTGGCTCAATCGTGTCAAGGTAGTCAAGGACTTTGACAACCCTTTTTGCCCATTGGTAAGTATCCGACTCTGGTGAGTGCTTGGCGAAAGCCGCCTCACACTTCTGTCTCAACTCTTGTCTTTGTGCGTAGGTCATTAGTTTCCCTCTACTACTTGTAATAACTTGATTGCGTCGCAGGGAAAATCATCATAACAAAATCGGCAGTAGCCAGTTTTTGTTTGATTGACTTTCTTTGCGTGTCGTTCTCTAATCTCCGTGAGTTCCGCCGGTGTCATTCACCACTCTTTCATTGTGTGATACTCAAGATACACAACCGAGAGAGTGTAAAAAGTGATTCCGGCCCAAATCATCGGGTTTCGCCACATCTCATACAGCAAGTCAGTCGAACAAGGTTCCAATACTGGTGGTGGCAAGTCTCCACATCAACTTGTTCCGTCTTCTCAATCAAATCAATCGTCATTTTTCACCTCCTCATACTTTCCATCCCAGCCAGACGTTTTATTTAGGAACGCCGCAAAAGCCGCAGCCATCTCGTCTGCCTTGATTTCGTTCTCATCAACGAAGTCGTCGAAATCCTTAAAGAAATCGCCACTCATCGTGGCTTCCAAAACTCGATGTGTATGTCTAGGAAGATAAAAGAAATATTGAGGTTAGTTCCTTGACTAATCCTGCCTCGATACGAATGGGTGCTGAAGCCGAGTCCAAAGTTGCCAATCGCTGCTTCTATCCAGCCCTCGTAGCGATACCCTCGCTTCTTGCCAGAAAACTCTTTGACTAATTTCATTTTTCCCTCGGTTCTGCTTTGGTTGTCCCGACTAGGCACTCGGTTGAGTTGGTGTTCTGATGAACCCAATAGTAGCCATCTAGGGGTGCGTATGCTTGGGATATTGGTTTTCCGCAGTTGAGACAGTCAAGATTGGTCATCTAATCTCCACTTCGTTTAGTAATGGGGCCGCTTCCATAATTCGCTTTCGGGCAATTTCACCATAGTCAGGATTTAGTTCCGTTCCCACGAAGTTTCTTCCAAACCTATTGGCTACTACGGCTACTGTTCCCGAACCAATAAAGGGGTCAAGGATTGTGTCGCCCTCTTCGCTTCCGGCTAGGACACAAGGCTCTACAAGGGCTTCTGGGAAAGTCGCAAAGTGCGCGCCCCTAAACGGCTTGGTGGTGATGTTCCACACATCTCGCTTGTTCCTCTTGCCATCGGCAATTTTGTATTCGGGTGGGCGAGCATTGACTCCCGGTTGGGCGGCTCGTTCCTCACTACCTTTGGCATACTTCGTTCCCGCAGGGATAACACCATCTTCCTTGATGGCTTCGTGGTCGTAGAAGTATTTGGGGGATTTGGTTAGTAGGAAAATGTATTCGTGGCTTTTAGTCGGGCGGTCACGAACGCTCTCTGGCATAGGGTTGGGCTTGGCCCAAATAATGTCCGACCGCAAATACCAACCATCGGCTTGTAGGGCAAACGCCAAACGCCACGGGATACCGATTAGGTCTTTAGGCTTTAGACCAGCCTCACGCATCTTGGCTCGGTCATCAGTTGGGCGAGTCTTACCTTGCCCCGCTATCTGGTGATAGGCCTGATTGATACTCTTGCCACTCTCGACTCTCTCGGCTTGCTTCTCTGGGTCTTCTTGGTTTGATTTCCCTTTGCCACCCACATAGGAGTCTCCGATGTTGAGCCACAGAGTTCCGTCATCAGCAAGGACTCTCCAAACTTCACGAAACAACTCAACCATCGCTGCAACATAAACATCTGGCGTATCTTCCAAACCAATTTGTTCGTCTTCACGCTTCGCCCCACAATGAGGGCATTCCCCTACGGCCTCATCACCAAAGGAACCAGAGTTGCTCGCTTGCTTTCCCGATAGACCGCCCCTAGTGGCTCTGCCTACCTTGTGGTCGCACTCTTCATCGCCACCAATCCACGAACCCGTGCCGTAATCCCTAAGTCCAAAGTAGGGTGGTGAAGTCACGCAAGTTCTTACCGACCCACTAGGGATTTCGGTAAGGCGTTTGCGAGCATCGCCTATGAGGATTAGAGACTTCACTCTAGAGATACTACGCTAAACGCCACTACCTATGTCGGGCTAGGCGCTCACTTTTTCGCGCTCTACGACAAACGCTTTTGGAACGGCTCGGTGTGAGATGTCCGCTATGGGATTAACGTGAGTCCAACTCTTCACCACGAAGCGATTACGCACTACTGGTCCATTACAAATCTTGCATTCCATCTGGCACTACCTTTCCAAACTAGACACGGGTGTAGTATCTCCACACACGCTTTGTAAAAAAAATGCCGCCCCCACTACTTTGAGAAACAAGGGGGGCCTGTTCCTATTGAGCCCGGGGGCCTCTCACTATACAGTGAAGTTTGGAAACCCCAGTCACCTAAGCGGGGTTCTAAGGGGGGTGCGCCGGAATTGGGGGGATTCTCAAAACGATTTTTTTATTTTTGGCTTTTCTTGATTCGGCTACCCAAGAGCAGTAGAGTTGACTACCCCTAATGACACGCCGTAATGACACAATCGCCGCAGCCCAAGACCTAGAGGGCGAGATAGCCCTAGCCCGTGTTCTCAACGGACACCTCGGTTGGTCACGGCAAGGGTGGAAGTCGGTGGGGCTAAAGAAACTCCCAATCTTCTACGAGTTAGATTTCGCCGTAGTAAAGAACGACCGAACTATCGAAGCGTGGCTAGAGGTGAAAGAACGCACAGGGTTCTACTCTGATTGGATATTCCCATTCTCTAAGTGGCTCACAGGTAAGAAGTTCTCCGAGGAATCGGGTAAGCCGTTCTACATAGTTCAGTCATATCCCAAAGGTGGCAAGACGGTAGTTATCTACCTAGAGGTCACGCCAGACCTAAAGCCAGAAGTTATTTGGGCTGGGCGTAAAGACCGTGGTGATTGGCAAGATATGGCCCCGCACATCTCGTTGCCGAATGATTGGTTTACGGTTATACCCGACTAGGGGCGTATGCGCCGTTGGGGGTATTGCGACACGCTAGGGGTATGACCTACCTACTCGCTCTCTGCGCCGTTGTAAATACCCTTATCCAACTCCACAACCACTACAAGAAGTAGCCGTTGTACCTAACCGTGCACAGATAGCGTTATCTGTATGCGCTTGTGCACGGATTCCAAAGTAGCGAGTGTGTGCGCTCTATACACACTCTATACACACTCCCCAAAGTGCAGTCTTAACACTCCACAATTTGTAGCGTATGGGGGTTTAGTAGTTAGGGATTCTTTGTCAACCATTGTGGGGTGGGATGCCCCCTGTGGAAAATAGGCCCCCCACCCGCAATATCGGCGGGGGTGGGTCTTCTGCCACCTAAGCACTCCGACCACGAAAGACGAGCGCGCGTTGCCGTGTCACAGGCATCGTGTATGTCACACGCCTAGCAGATAACTAAACCCCTGTCAAGTATTCTAGGAATTGTTGTTGAGGACTGACGGCGAAGCACCCCACACGCCCCTACGCCCCCCTATACGCCCACCCGGGGCCTCTATTCGCCCAAATCGGTAGATGGGGGGTCTATCTGTGTCTCTGGCTCTGTAGGGCTTTCTAGAGGCTCTAGCGAGGCCTCTACGGCCTCTACATCAATGACCGTATTCGCAATCAAGGCTTCTAACTTGCGATTGACCGACTCCACATCAATCTGTATCGCCCCGCCCTCGGCCCCTGTGATTTCTGTCCTACGCACCAATCCCCAATCTTGAGGGTTTGCTCGTTCTAGATACCACGCCGCCGCTTGCCAAGACGAATCGCCCGCTTGTCTAATCTTCTCTACTGCCCTTACCTCTGCTACTGCCCTTGCTTTTTCTACTGCCAAAGAAAACTCTACGAATAGTTGTTCGGTAGTGTCCAACTCCCTAGATAACATCTGTAGTTCTTTGCCTTTGCGCACCCATTGGCTAAGGGTCGCTGGGTTAATCCCTACGGCCTTAGCCGAGGCGGTATAGGTATTGCCCCTCTCCAATAAATCCGTTATGGCTTTCATCTTGTCTTCGTTTAGTAAGACTGGTCGCCCGGCTTTCTTTGCCATAGGGGTTGGCTCTGGGAAGTCGTATTGCTCGGTCATAAGGCTTCTATGGCCTCTTGGCACACAGGGGAGTTGCAGCGTAGTGGTCGCCCATAGATTCTTTCGTTCGCCTTTAGTAGTTCTCTGTCTACAGGGAGAAACTCATCTTCGGGGTTTCGCTCTAGGGGATTAGTGAGGTCGAAGCGCTCTACGCACTTTAGGCATAGGAGTACTCCGTTGTTGGTATAGGCGATTGGTTGTTCTTGGGTCTTTGTATCCATAGGTATAAGGATACTAGCGTTTAGTTAGGTCTTCCTCTATGGGTGAGAGGGTATCTGCCTCATAGGAAGATTTGTTTGCTTTGGTGGCTAGGGAGAGATAGTTCTCTAGGGATTTTTGTATTGCGGCCTTTGGTTGATTAGTGTCTATTGCCCTTATGACTTGTTGAGCCCCTAGTAGTGCTTCTTGGTGGCGTTGAGCGGCGATTTTGTGAGGGGCGTCGAATATGACTTGATTGGCGATTTGGTTATGGGCCGAGATGATTCCCCTATGAACGCCGATAGCCGTTGCTTTGGGGGTTTGGGGATTGTCGAGGAATTGCTTTATGCCCTCTTCCCCGATTTCGTTCTTCTTGTATCTATCTAGAACTCGGCTAATTGCCGATACGAGGTATTGGGCTGGTTGGGAAGTGTGTTCTCCCCCCTCTGTGTATTGGTTGCCCCGAAACTCGTGTCCTTGAGTATCGCCTTTGATTACTCGTAGCCATAGGGCTATTGCTTGCTCTATGGTTTCCATAGTTGGGCTAGTCCTTTAGGAAGTTAGATACTTCGTCTTTGAGTGTTTGTGGCGCGGCGTTCCAAACTGGTAGGTGAGTAAAGTTCTCTACGGCGTCGAGTTGCTGGGTGGTTGTGCCGTTTGATACCCCTAGTGACCAGAGTAGGTCTGGCAAGGTGGTTATGAGTTTGCCTACTCGGTATAAATCCCACGAGTTGTATTTGAGCCAGTCTTCGTTATCTATCTGTGTCATAGAGCCGAGTATACGACCATCTGGTTTGCCAAAGAGTTTGGTTAGGTCGCCTATTACGCCCTCTTCCATAACCGAGGTGTTGGCGTGACCGGCTTCGCCTGTGGTCCGTTGGTTTCCGTGAAATTGATGCCCCTCTGATTCGCCCTTTAGAACTCGTGCCTTTGGATTTTCTAGGGCCGCAATTTGGCGGGCCTGTTCTTCGTTCCACTTCGACCACTTGTTGTCGGGTTCTAGTGACCGACCTAATAGTTGGTGATACGGCTTTGAGTCAGGTATGTATTTGGATTGAACTGGCAATCCTCTATCGTTTGCGATTTGTGCAATTTGCTCTTCTATAGCCGTTGCTGCGCCCGGCACTTTCCCTGTTGAGCCCAAATAGCCGACATCAACATAGTTTCCGTATTTTTCCGTTTCCTTTACGCTGACGCTCACTACTGCCGCTAGGTTCTTATCCTTGTCTCTAGCAACAAGTAGATAACACTCCTTGATGTCTGGGTCTTCGTCATAGATTTTCCCCTTTACATCTTTAACTGCCGCACCCATTAGGTCTATACCTAACTGTTGGCGTTTCGGCATACTCTCGTATTCTTTTTTCTTTAGTTTGGTGATTTCGTCATTGACTTTTTGGATAGCGGAAGTTCTATCGCCCGATACAACTGTTATCTTTCCGCCCGCATCGTAGAACTCTTTGATGTTCCTTTGGATAAACGAGATTGGTGAATCGCCCTCTCCTGTTTCCCATTGATTACCTCGAAACGGGTGTCCTGCCGATTCGCCCTTGATAATTGAGTTCTCGGTAATATTTTCGAAGTCTTCGTCTTTGGGTCGTGGTGCGACTTCCATCCATTGGTCGGGTGAGGTGATTACTTGCCATTGTTGGGTATCGCCCAACAATGTGACTTCGTTTTCCTTGTAGCAACCGAATCCTGTCGAGGGGAGTGAGAATACCTTGTTGGCTGGAACTATGCCCGTGATAACAGCACCGTGAATATTGGAAAGGTCTTCTTTTTGGAACTCTTCTTTCGCACCCGGCACAAAAATCGTTTGTGCTTGGAAAGCGAACTTCTCGGCTTGTGCGAAGTCTGAAGCGAATGACGAAAGTGGCCGTGTGCTGACATTCGCTAGGCCGTATTTCTTAGCCCACTTTGGTTCTTCGCCCTTAGCGAACTTGTAGCCACGAAAGACTTGGACATCTTTGATTCCCTCTTTTTTGAGCGTGTCTTGGGTGTTCTTGTATTGGGCTTTTGCGAGCGCACGATACAAGTCACCGTTCTTCTCATATTCGCTAGAAACGGCTTTCTTTAGTTCTGGCAACATTTTCCAACTTGCCGTGTTCTCGAGCCCGAATTGGTCGGCTACGGCTTGCTGAATAGCGAGCGAGGTTGGGTTGCCATCGTTTGATGTTTGCGCCCACTCGTTGAGGATTCTAGATACGCTCATTTGTCTAACGGCATCGGTAAGGGCGGGGTCGGTTGCTCTGAAGATAGGCTCTAGCGGACTGCTCGTTCCGTTCTTTAGACCCTTTACATAATCCTTGTATTGCTGTGCCGGCGTTTTATTGCTAAATGAGTCGGTTTTTATTTGGGTGATGTATCCGTCATATGAGGTCTTGCCGCCAAACTCTCCGGGGCTAGATACTTTGACAAAATCGTTTTTGCCAAGAGTTGCTAAAAACTCCTTGAATGTTCCTACTTGGTCAACCTCTGCACTATCAACGAGGCGGTCATCAAACTTCGTGCCTAGTTTCTGTGTGAGGTCGTGCGCTACCAGCATCTTTATATTTCCCTCAAAAGACATCTGGTTGCTTTCTCTTGATTCGTTAGCCCTATCGCGGATTTGGCTATAGATTTTCCATTGGAACTGCCCTCGTGCTTCCCATAGTTCCTTAAAGGTTCGTTGGTGCTGAAGAATCGCCCCATCGGTTCCGTGAATTACCCATTGATTCCCGTGAAACTCGTGACCGGGCTTATCGCCCTTGATTACATCACTTGGCTCGGCAGGTATTGGTTTTGACTCTAGGCCGCTTGGCGATACCTTGTCGTAGGTGTCGCTCATAACTAACTTGCCTCGGTTGAGAATCATCACATAGGAGTTGCCGTTCTCTTCTACTTTGGCTGTTAGGGCATCTACGCCCATCATCGCTAGACGTATGTTTTCATCGCCAGCCACAATCGTTTGTGCTGCTGTCTCGGCTATGTCCTTGAGTTGTGGCTTGCCCGCCGAAAGCATTTCAGCAACGGCATCTATGTTCTTGAGGATGTCGGCGCTTTTACTCTCTGCGTTGTTGAGGGCTTTTACGGCCTTGTTGTAATCAAGGACTTTGGAATCTGCTTGGAGTTTGAGTTTCATAACGCCCCCATCAACTTCTCCATTGTGGGCTGATGAAGCGTAGTATTGGGCGTTCTCGGCGTTGGTGGTCGAATACCAAGCGCGACCAAAAGCACCCGCCCCGATTTTGACTCCCTTGCCATAGGCGAAGTCGGCAATCTTGTCTTCGGCTGGTGAACGGTGCGTAGAGATTCCGGTAAAGAGTGGTGGGAGTTTGCTTCGGTATTTGTCGAACTCACTCTGGGATAGAACCTTTGGTGGTTCGTTGTTCCCAATACGGTCAAAGACCAGATTGGCTAGTTTGAGGTGTCCTCGACCAGATTCAGTCACTCCTGCGTAATCCGCTAGGGTTTTGGAATTGGCAGCGACTCGTACGAGGTTTTCAGCAAACTTTGGATAATCGCCGTAGCCGAGTTCCTTAGCGATTTCCTTAGCCCTTGCTTCCAACTTCTCATATGAACGACCGTCTGGTGTTGTTCCGCCCATACCGAGGGTGTATTGATTGCCGTGGAA
>Ga0214170_1000024_pt1 | contig 77733 bp, 87 predicted proteins | sample TroBogEpilimnion_2_FD_153008 | JGI IMG/M metagenome (GOLD analysis project Ga0214170, IMG submission 153008) | Freshwater microbial communities from Trout Bog Lake, WI - 27JUN2007 epilimnion | ecosystem: Environmental > Aquatic > Freshwater > Lake > Epilimnion/Euphotic zone | place: Trout Bog... | reverse complement strand
AGCTTCCATAGTTTCTTATTTTTTATAAATATATATATTCATTTTTATATTTCCAAACTTTTTTTAAAAATAAATTACATTTTACCATTAAATTATTTAATATATAATAAAAATATAATTTACAAACATGAAATATTTATCAAGAAGAGACGACTTCATAAGAAATACCAAACTAAATGAAACTAAAAATGATTTCATTTTAAATAAATATGAATTAATAAAAGAAGATGGTGGTCCATTTTATAATGAAACAGGTTGGAATGATTCTATATTGGGTAGATTAATCAATCATTATATAAGAAAGGCACAAGTTGCTCTTTCAATGACACAAATAAAACCGGTTATAAATAGATTATATTCTGAATTTGATAGAATTCTAGCAGAAGGGGTTGTTGCTAAAGCAGGTGAAGAAACTGAAAAGAATGTTAATTGGGTTATGCTTGGTGAAATATTTAGTTCTATTAAGGTGGCTGTTGAAAAAAACGAAGAGAAAGAAGTTATTCTAAAATTAATAACAGAAGCTATAACTTTCCTTAATAAAAATGAAATAGAAAAAAAGGAAGAGTTAACCAAAGAACTAGAGGCATTTAAAGCATTTTTAGATGGTTTAAAGGAAGATAATAAAGTGGTTGAAGAGAAAGAAGAGGTTAGTGATATAAGTGCTGTGTATCCATCTATGATTGAAAATTTAAAAGCACTTTCTTTAATAGTTCAACATTCAACAGTAACCAACATAGATAATAGAGAAAACACAGATATATCAACCACAATAAATACACAAAAACAAACAACACCAGCAACTGCACCGGTAGCAAAACTTCAGGAATCTGAAACAAATATCCAGCAAGTACATGGCGAACAAGCTTTAACAAAGTTAAATGCTAGTATTAATAATCTTAAAGACAAGAAAATTAAAGTAGCTGTTGATTTGGATTTGTTAAATAATATAATCAACCAAGCTGATCAATACAAAGATACTATTATTAAATTATACACAGAGGTTAATCGCTTCTTAATAGGTGATAAAGCAAAGACTTTAAATTATGAACCTGATAAATTATATGAGGCTGATACAAATCTTATTTTAAATAAGGGTCTTGATCAAATTGCTGAAAAAATTGCAAAATTTGCTAAGAGAGCTTTCCAATTTGAAAAAGAAGACTTATACCAATTTTTAGGTGATCTTGGAAACCCTCTTAAAAAGTTTATTGAAACAATGAGAGTTATTAATAAAGCTAGACCAGTTGCTAAAAAAGTTGAAGAACCACAAGCTAAACAAGAAAGTAAAATTTTCAACTATAAAACATTCCTTAAAATAAACGAACAAGAAGTTCAAACAGAAGAGGAAGTTCAAACAAAAGAGGAAGAAAATAAAACAAGTGCTAGTGATCCAGAAACAGGAACTATATCAGAAAAAATAAATGACTATTTTAATAAAAATTGCAAAACAATCAAAGATTATGTAATTGATAGAACTGAAGCTGATAAAATAAAAAATAATTTAGAAGAACTTGCAAAAGATCCAGATAATATAGTTATCAATGGTATGGATCCAATTATTGAAATAATAAGATTATTTAATAGAGCTTATAAAATATTCACTGTTGCAACCATAACTAAAAGATCTAATGGGACTGTTGACCCAAGAACATTTGGTGAATACACATCCTATGGTTCTAAACAATCAGGTGGACAACTTAATGGCTGGTCCGGACCATATAGAAATAACAAAATATTCAACATATGGGAAGATGCTGTTTTAAAAATATTAGGTGATAAAAAATATGCACCAATTTTTAGAGCTAAACTAAGAGTTAAAACATCTAATGATAAATATGAAGAAAAGGATGGTGCTGGTTCCAATCTAAGAAGATTTATGAATGATATACTAGATGGTGAAGAATTATATAGAATATCAGGAAATAGCAAAGAGGGTGCACAAGCTAAATTTATAAACAAATATTTTGACGTTGATATAGACACAAGTAAAAACCCATTAACATTAACAAAAGAAGAAGGTATTGTGAACTCACAAAATGCTGAAAAAATAATAGAAAATGAAATAAAACTAAGATTTACAAAAGGTTTTAAAAATGAAGATGTTAAAGCTAATCAATTATTTGCTGTGGATATTTTAGATGAAAATAATAAACCTGATCAATTATATTTCAGAGTTCTATCCAATGATAATAAGATTTACTTATCAATGTCAAAAACATATGGTTTCTTTAATGATTTAGTTAAAAATGCTAAAAATAAAGATGCTCAAGACGGTAGAATAAAACGAACTGATAAAGGTGATTTAGCAAAATTAAATTTAAATAAAAAATTTAAAAATAGTGAGGATAAAGAAATGAGTTATATAATTAAATATACATCTGCTTCTAAATTAACTGAATTCCTAACACTTGGAAATAGATCCAAAATAACATATTTGGATAATGAGTTTAAAATTAAAACGGAAACAGTTACTGTTAAAAACTTCTATTGGTTAACTCAAAGCACTGATAATGATAACACATTATATACACCAAATTTACCAGTTGATAATAATACAGCCAAGGTTAAAAATAGCAATAACACAAATATCCAAAGATTATGAGAAATTTAAAAACATATAAAAAGTTCTTTGAGGATTTAACAATAAATCTATCGGATGATCCAACTACAAAAATGGAGAAACAAGATATCAACACAAATGATGAATATCTTAAGGACTACAATACATATAAGGATCAATTAATTAAAATATATACTGCCAAAAATACGGATGGTAGTTTACTTTATGATGATACATCTTTAAAAACAGAAGTAGAAAAGATATTAGGAAAATCAGATGATAAAACTGATAAAGATAGAAATCCATTCTTACAAGAACTAACAACAGTTCTTAACTTACAAAGAAAAATAGAAACTTTACAGAAAAGTAATTTAGATGATAAATTAACAAAAGATGATCTAAATCAAGATAAAAATGCTGAAACGGATAAAAGTGCAATTGATTCTATCACAAAAAAAATAAAAGAGATAGATGATAGAGATAACCTAAATAACACTTCTATATCTAAACTAACAGCAGATTATAATAAATCAAAGAAAGATTTTGATGATAAAATGAATAAGATAATTAAAGATTTAAAGGATTCAGAAACGAATTTGAAAAATATACCACAAAAATAAGAAAAATATCGTTTTTTTCATTTTATATATACATTAACTAAAAAAAATTAAAATAAAAGTATGGGAATTCAAATAGGAAAATACAAAAGACCTGGGATATTTTTAGAGGAATATGATAACTCTGTTATATCTGCTCCAATAGTTGATGGTATAACTAACTTGGTAATTGGTGTCTCTAAAAAGGGACCAGTTAATACACCAATTAGATTAACTAATACCAACGATTTGGAAAGCATCTTCGGTCAATTGGATAGAGGATTAGAAAGAAAAGGTTCTTTCTTCCACAGAACTATTTCTAAGATGTTAGAAAGCTCTCCTGTTTATGCAATAAACTTATTGTTAACAGATGACACCTTAGACACAATAGAATATAAATCATTATCATCATCGGCTAATGTTTCTAATGACATAGAAAGAGTTGGTCCGTATAGAAGATTTCATGATACAACAGGTTTCTGGAAAAGAGACACTGAATCTTTTATCAATTTAACTAAATCTAATACAGGTTATGCTGATAGAGCATTTAATTTAACAAATCTTTCTGATAGATATGCTACTGTTTTTGTATTCCACACACAAGTTTCAGGGTTTGATAGAACTCTTATAGAATGGTATGGAGCTGCTGAAAAAGTACCACCATACGTTAGCACAAATGATTGGGCATCTGATTATATGGTTGACGTTGTTATTGTTTCAGGTGATTGGTCTGATTACCAAAAACTTTCAATTGACCCAAGATGGGGTGCATATTTTAACACAACAGGACTTAGAAAAGAACAAATTAGAAATTTTGCAAATGATAGAAATGTAACAACATTAGCTTATTATGAGGGGCTTTCTTTAATCCCTTATTTTAGAGATGCTAACGGAACTAACATTTTTATTGAAACAACTATCAATAGAGATACTGATAAAACAGGTATTTTCTGTGCTTTTAATAATGATATAGTTGAAGCTGATTTCTACAATGGTAAAATTGACCTTATAGGTAATACAATTGCTGGTGAAAATGTTTCTAATATCAATTTCCTATCTTATAACGAAACTATCATAGAAGAAGTTTCTTTCACTAATAAACCATTAGACTTACCTGGAAACGTAACTGCTTTAATTGGAACATATTCAAATTTCACATCTAATGATCACGCATTTGGAACACCTACACAAACAGGTGTTGTTGAAAATGGTAATAGAACTACATACTTTGCAGAGGATATAGTAAATGGTGTTACAGTAGCAACATCTGCTAGCACATATACATCATCAACTATGTCTTTCACATTCACAACTGATGCTAATATAGCTTATTCAGTTGTTGGTGATAATTATATACAAATTGCAACTGGTTCTACATTCAATGTATCAGTAAACTCTAATATATATGCTTCTAGCTCAGCTACACAATCATTTATATCAACATTTGTTCTTGATACAACAGGTACAATCAAAGTTGTTAATAGTTTAGTAAGTTCAACACCACCATCAGTTGCACCAACTGATATTGTTTTAGGATATGCAACAGCAAATGTTTATAAACAAAATTTTGTAGGAGCAACACCTACAATTAACAGTGTATATGTTGATAATTCTGGTTATAAAAATCTTGTTTTTGGTACAGATTATACAATTACATCAGGATCAAATGGATCAATCACAGTTACTTTCTTAAACACTAATAACACAGCTGTGACATCAAACTATGCACAATATAGAAGATTTAAAATCTTTAATAGATTGGTAGATTTATTAGATGGACCTAACAAAGATAAAATGACAATGTTATTAAATATTAATATGGATAAAGTTTCATTAAGTGGAATGACCATATCAAACATAATAACATCTACAACACAAAATAAAGCATTTGATTTTAACACAGGTTTAGATAATTCTCAATTAACAGATGTATTAAACGGTTTATTAGCATTCTATACAGTGGACAACGAGCTTATCTTAGGTTCAGCTGGATTAATAACAAAAAACACTGTAGCTGATACTAGCAATTCAGCAACTGCAAGTGGTGTTGTAGCACAATATTCTGATCTTTATACTAAATTCTATGATGGTTATATCAACACAGGTGATTTCATCTATGAAAATAAAGTTCCTAATACAGTAATTGCAAATGGTGGATATACTATAACTTTCTTACCAGGTGAAACACCATCTTATGTTTCTGGCTTAGCAACAGGTGTTACTTACTCATTAATTGCAGGAAATGACTATATATCATTTGAAGGTTCAGTAGATCCTATGTTAATTACAGGTGACCAAATACAAATAAGAGGTGCTATTTCAAATACAGGTACGTTCACTATATTAAGTGAAGTTTCTAAATCACTATTTGGTGACACATCATCTAATACTTATTATTACCAAGTAAACGAGAATACTTCTTATGAAGTTGCTAATAATATTACACAAGTAAATAATACACTAGATGCTACAAAACGTTATTTGAAAATATACGATGATACAACAGGTATTATGACAGTTAATTTCATGGATAGCTTATTACAATCCAACAATCCATTTACAATAACTAATAATATCAACACTTTCTATGTACAATCAGCGGATTCTAACTATAAACAAACATTGGATATTGTTGTTCCTGCTAATTATGTTGAAGTTCCTAACAAAATACTTGTTAATGGTTCGAGATATACAGAAGTTGTTGTTGGAGACTTCCTAGATGCTGAATATGATAGCACAATATTAGAAATTGGTGAAGTTGCTAGAAAATTAACAAGAATTCTATCAAAAAAACAATATAGTGGTGATTCATCATTAATTGAAATTACTTGTGATTCATCTATTAAAAAATCTTTTTCAGGTTCTTCTTACCAAGTAACTAGATACCAAAAAGTTGAAAACTATGCAAACACTTATAAAGGTGTTACTATGACAGGTTTCAGAGTTAGACAAGCTTCTCTACCAGATGGAACAGAAACTAAACAAAGCGAAATATTAAACCTAATTGCAAAAGGAACTCCTTTATTCAAAGCAATAACAAATAAAGAATCTTTTGATTTCAGATATTTAGTAGATGCTTTCGGTAATGGTCTAATTGAAAGATCTAAACAACAATTAGTTGATATTTGTGGTGATAGATTAGATGCATTTGGTTTTATAAACATGCCATCTATGAAAGACTTCAAAAACTCTACTTCACCATCATTCGTTGATTCTGATGGAGTATTACAAGCAGAATATATCGCAAATGGTGCTGACCCACAAAGTAGCCCAGCATTCTTATACTCATTTGGTGATGGTCCTGGTACAACAGCAGTTGGTTATTTCTTACCTTACTTAACAGTAGATGATAATGGTAGACCTCTTAATATGCCACCAGCATCACACGTTGCAACAACATATATGAAAAAACAAAATTCAAATGTTGGTGGAATAACTCCTTGGACTATTGCAGCAGGTGTTACCAATGGTAGAATTACTAATATTTCTGGATTAGAGATGGATTTCACACCAGATGATATTGATTTCCTTAATGGTGCTCAAATGAACCCAATTGTTTTCAAAAGAAACAGAGGAAATGTTATTGAAACCGAAAACACAGCTCAAACTCTATACAAATCTGCACTTTCTTATATCCACGTAAGAGAAGTTTTAATTGAATTAGAAAGAGAATTATCCGATATGTTATTAGACTTCCAATGGAAATTCAATACATCAGATACAAGAGCTGAAATTAAAATGAGAGCAGATGTTATCTGTGAAACATATGTAAATAAAGGTGGTCTTTATAACTATTTTAATAAAATGGATGAAGAAAATAACACTTCTGATATAATAGATAATCAGATAGGAGTATTAGACACATATGTTGAACCAGTTAAGGGTATGGGAATAATAGTTAATAACGTAACTATACTTAGAACAGGTGCTATTGCAGCAGGAGGTTTCTTATAAATCAAAAATATAAAAATATAAAAAAGGCTTCTAATTATTTAGAAGCCTTTTTTTATATAAACATATTAAAATTAAATTAATATAATAATAATGGATTTAAATATATTTAGAACAGAAGACAAATCAGGTAAAATGGCTAAGGAATCTTATGTGTGTAAAAATCACACAGAAGAATATAATTTTATTATAGATAATTGTAAATTAGATATACCATTTAAAGAAAAAGTTTATATAGTTATTAATGGATTAAATGATACACCAAAATGCCAAAATCCCAATTGTAACAATAGTGTTAAATTTAAAAACTCAACCATAGGATATTTAAATTATTGTTCAAAAAAATGTATTAGCAGTGATCCAAACATTATTTTAAGAAAAGAAATTAAATCTATTGAAAAATTTGGCACAAAAACACCATCTCAATCAAAAGAAATAAAGGACAAAATAATCAAAACTAATAATATTAGATATGGTGGAAATTCACCAATGTCATCAAATGATACACAAGAGAAATCAAAACAAACTTTATTAAAAAACTATGGAGTAACTTGCCCAAGCCATTCAGAAGATATATCAAAAAGAAGGATAGAGAGTTTCAAAACTAGCAATCATAAAGAAACTTACAAAAATACATCATTGGAAAGATATGGCACAGAACACCCTTGGATGAATAAAGATATACATAAAAAAACTATAGATTTCTTTTACCAATCCTATAAAGAAAGAATAGAAGATAAAATAGATCACAATAAATTTGAATTTAAAGGCTTCAATAAGGGAATGACAACCAATTTAATATTTAAATGTAAAGAATGTGAGAATGATTTTCATATACTACCATATCAATTTTATAGTAGAATAAACAATAACACACATATATGCACAAATTGTTTCCCAATATCAGAGAATGCCTCAATATCACAAATTGAGCTATATAATTTCATAAAAAATAACTATGATGGTGAAATTATATCAGACTATAAAAATATAATAAAACCATATGAAATAGATATTTATATACCCAAATTAAATTTAGGCTTTGAATTTAATGGTGTTTGGTGGCACTCTGATAAATACAAACCAAATAATTACCATTTAGATAAATATGAAAAGGCTAATGAAAATGGTATAAAATTAATAACTATATGGGAAGATGATTGGCTCAAAAACAGAGAAATATGTGAATCATTCATTATCAATAAACTAAATAAAACTGATAAGAAAATATATGCTAGAAATTGTATTATAAAAGAAATATCATACAATGAATCTAAAGATTTTTTATACAAAAATCACTTACAAGGTGATTGTAAATCATCTACAAGAATTGGTCTATTTAACAATGATATACTTGTATCATTAATGACATTTTCTAAACTAAGACTACCTCTACAAAGAAAAGAAATAAATAGAAATAAAGAAAAACATTATGAATTGACTAGATTTTGTAATATATTAAACACAAATGTTGTAGGTGGTGCATCAAAGATATTGAATTATTTCATTAATAAATATAAACCATTACAAATAGAAACATATTCCGATAATCTTATATCGGATGGATATTTATATGAGAAACTAGGTTTTGAATATTCACATACATCTAATCCTGGTTATTGGTATGTAATTGATGGTATAAGAGAACATAGGTTTAATTGGAGAAAACAAAAACTAATTAAAATGGGTTATGATCCAAATAAAACAGAAGAGGAAATAATGTCAGAATTAGGCTATCATAAAATATATAATGCCGGGAATAAAAAATGGATATATAAATTCAATATTATTTTATAAAAAGGGAGAGCATGATAAGTAATATATAATCAAAAAACAAAAACTTATTTATGTCAAATAATAATGAAATGAGCGAAGAAGATTACTTAAGAAGACATCTTCTAGACCAAGAAGAAGGTAAAAGAACCTTAACACAAGAAACACAGATCAACTCTGATATACCATTTAATGTAAGTGCAAGTATATCAGAAAACACAAAGGTTAGTGATCTTCAATTTTTTAATTTTGATATTAGAGAACTACCATGTGGTGAATTTTATCCACAAGGTTCTTTATTTATGGTAAGACCTGCACAAGTTAGGGAAATACAAGCATATTCAATGGTTGATGATAATAATTTTTATGATATCGTTGAAAAAATGAATGATATGCTACAAGCTTGTGTCAGAATCAAATATGCTGATGGTAAAATCGGCTCGTTTTTAGATATCAAAGATCAAGATAGATTATATTTGGTATTTTTAATTAGAGAACTTACTTTCCAACAAGGAAATAATCTTAGTGTAAATGCAAAGTGTCCTTCTTGTGGAGAAGAGCACCAAATAGAATTAAAAAGAGAAAACTTTGAATTCCACACAATTGATGAAAAATTACAAAAATATTACAATCGCAATACAGGTAGCTATCACTTCAAAGCAGTTAATGGAAAAACATTTGAGTTAACACCACCTAACATCGGTATACAAAAAGCATTTACTGATTACATAGTAAGAGAAAATAATGATAAGAATACACCAAATCTTTCATTCTTGAAAATAATACCATTCATGTTAGCAGGAAGATCTAATATAACTTATGAGGGTATTAAATTGAAATTGAAAGAATTCCAAGAAATGGATGATATCTCATTTCAATTTCTAAATGCTGCTGTTGGTAAAATGACATTTGGTATAAAAGAACTTAAGAAAACTTGTACGTGTGGTCAGGAGATCCACACTGATATGCAATTTCCCAACGGTGCGTCAGGAATTTTCGTTATTCCAGATGCCTTTGACTCATTTATTGCGGAGTAAATTAATGTTACAAAAACATTTTAACACACAAGAAGAAGCGATGGATAAATGGCCTTTCTGGATGCTAGAAGAAAACATTAAAATAGTAAACCAAATAATAGAGGAAGAGGAGAAGCATAGAAAAACAGAAGAAGAAGGTCAGAAGGCATCAATGCCTGATACTAGTTCAATGATGAAAAATGCTTCAAGTATGACTAATAATATGCCTAAATTTTAAACAGAAAACCCACCAATTGGTGGGTTTTCTATATACAAAAAAACTCGCATAGATTGCGAGTTTTTTATTATTAATAACCTTTAATAAGTGGTGGTGATATTGTAAAGTTTTGATCAATATACTCATCAACGAAATAATCATATAGGAATGTTGCATCAACTGATTGTACAATCTCACTAGTAGCCCAATCCAATGCCCAACCTGTTAATTTAGATATTTGACAGTTTTGGAAAGTAACACGTCTCAAAATAACACCTTTTTTATCATGTTGATTAACAATAATAGTACCAATTAAATCACTTTTATAATGTAAAGTACCATTTTGAGAGTTAAATAACAAATCATACCAAGCTTTCATAGTAGCCCAAGTCTCCATTGACCCATTTTGGTTAACATTAACCTGGAAAGGAATGGTAAGTTCACCACTAGTTTTAGTTGGTGTTGTTTGAAATTGTCTTGTAGAATACTTAAATCTTTGCTCTTTTGCAGCAACATCAAAACTTGTTAAGTTTCCTAGATCTATTTTAGTTGCATTCTCTAAAAGTAAAATAGGATCTCTTTTTTGAGCAGTCAAAATAACCGGTAAGATAAATGTAATCTCAAATAGATTAGTGTATACTACTTCATCAGGTAATGTACCTGGACCACCTGGTGATCCAACTCCCTGCAACTGCGTATAATGTGGTAATGCCATGTTTTTTTAATTATTTTTTATTTAATTGTTAAACAATCATAAAGTATATATTTTAATATTTTTACCTCTTGTTTTTACAATTTTATATAATGTATATATTATAATAAAAAACCTATTTTTTTCCATTTTATTGAGAATTATAACAAACTATGTTATTATTTATTCATATAAACAAAAAGAAATTATTTATATGAGTAAAAGAATTTTCATGATAGGTGACACTCACCTAGGTTTAGGCTTTCCAAATACAACAGATAAATGGCATAAAGTTCATATAGAATACTTTAGAGACTTCCTAATACCATTATTAAAGAGAGAAGTAAAGGAGGGAGATATCATCATACATTTAGGAGATTTATTTGATAATAGAAACACTATACCAATTAATATACTCAATTATGGAATGGATATTGTTGAAGAAATATCAAAAATAGCACCTCTACATATTATAATAGGAAATCATGATCTATACTCCAAAAGTGCAAGTGATATAAATAGTGTCAGACCATTCAGATACATACCAAATGTATTTGTGTATAACAAGACTACTAAAATAGAATATAATGGCTTAAATCTACTAATGATGCCATATATAGAGAATAGATTAGAACAGATTAAACAAATAAATGAGAATAAAGGCTGTGATTATTTATTCTGCCATTCCGATTTAAATGGTTGTAAAATGCACTTAACATCTGTTGCACATAGAAACTCAGATAAAATCGATATTGACGATTTCAAATCATTTAAAAAAGTTAGATCCGGTCACATCCATCTTGTTCAGAGTAATAAGGCATTTACATTCGTTGGTTCTATTTTCCAAATGGATAGAAATGATACTGGTGATCAAAAAGGAATATTTGTTATAGATACCGAAAATGACACTGAAGAATTCTATCCAAATAATGTATCACCGGTTTTCAAAAAATATAAAGTCGTTGATGAAAAATCCATTGATGAGTTAGACACATTAAAAAATACAAAAGATTACATAGATTTATCTATATCAAATAACTTATTAGTTAGTAATAGAAAATTACGTAGAAAATTAGAAGCAATGTTAGAAAATGGAAATTTTGCATCAGTTGAATACATAGACGATATTGTGAAAACAAACGATGAGGGCGAACCGATCATTGAATCAGTTGAAACAGAAGATGGTTTAATTGATATATCAATCCAACTAGAATATGAATCATATATCAGAGAATATATTCAGAAAAAAAATTATGAAAATGAAAACTATAAAAATGGTATTCTAAAAGAATTTGATGAAGTAATTAGAATTTATAATGAAAATTACAAATCAAAAGTTGATTAAAATTCAAACTGAACTTATATTTCAGTACATATGTTTATATTTGTATTATAAACATTAAAACTTAAAAATATGAAAAGAGTAAACTTCTTAGGACCATTATTAATTGTATTAATAATCCTTAAACTGATCGGATCCATAAATTGGTCTTGGTCAATTGTATTATCACCATTATGGTTAGCAATAACAATTATATTCATTGGCAATATAATAAATCTAAAAAATAAAAAATAAATACTTTTTATCAAAAATATTCATATATTTACATTATAAAATTAAAATAAAAAAATGGAAAATCAAGAATTAGTAAACGAAATCAAAAACAAATCAAAAAGAGATAAAGTGGAATTCGTATTCAACTTAATGAATGAAAAAGAAACACTTGTTGAAAATAAAGAGATGTTGAAAGCAAACTTCACAAAAGAGTTTATCTTATTAACACACGAAACTCTAAACGTGCTATCAATAGTAATTTCAAATCCAGATTCAGTGGAAGGATTTAGCGATGAAGAAGGTAAAGAATATATGAAGAATATGATTATAGACAACGTAGTAAATCAATTAGATTAATTATAATAAAAAAGACCAATAATTTTATTGGTCTTTTTTTATTAATTTTATTTTTAAGTCACCAGTACCCTTAATCAATCTATGATAAATACCCATTGGTATAAAAACTTCACCCCCAATCTTCTTAGGAAGTTCATTATCTAATTGTATCATCCAATCAGTATCACCAATAGATTCAATTATACGATCTTCTCGGTCTCTATGCCACATAAGAGATTCATCATCTATATCACTTTTAAAAATTCTTATAGATTCATTTGAGTTTTTAATCTCTTCACTAAATGGTAATTTGGACAATCTACCTCTAATAAATCCAAATTCCACCGAGTCCAAATTAAATAACTTCTCAACATTTAACTCAGGATTATAAAACCAAACTCTACTTTTTAATTTACCTTTTATCCAACCATTAGGTATTACATCACTATTACTAAAATATCTTTCTTTATTTAAAGATGTATTAAAATAACAAACTTTACCAGATAAATTATCACCACCCAATTTTATATTTTTAGATCTACCACTTATCCAATTCATAGGAGCATCACCACTAAAGTATCTTTCCTCATTTGTTTCTGGATTATGATACCATTTTTTACCAATTGAATTAGATTTACCCAAACTACCAATTTTAACTCTACCTAATTTCCACCCATCCGGAATATCACCCATTATCATCTTAGACTCATTAGTTAAAATATTAGTTATCCATTTTTTATTAAAATTGTGATTTAATTCACCATTTTGTTCTCTATTGATTTTTTCACCATTTAATTGTCTTAAAACTTTATTATATTTTTTTGTCTCAATTATTTTATTAATCACATTTTTAGATTTTGGCCTTTTCCACATTTCAAGACACAAAAGTTTAGCAAATTCATAATCTCTTGAGGATACAATATAATTTCTATTAACTTTCTGATTACACATAGCCCAAAAAGCATATCTCAACTTCTCATTATCTGGATATAGTTTACATAATATTTTATGACAGATAAAATGTTCTTTAGCGGTCAGTTTTGTTAGGTTGTTTTTTTTATTATCACCACCCATACAAACCGGTATTATATGATGCTTCTCAGTATATACTGATTTATCCAATACTCTAATTTGACCACGATCACATATACTTTTGTATATTATTTCTAAATTCATAAAGTATATATTAAAAGGTGTCTTCTCTATCTCGGTGTTTTGTTGAAATAATTTTCACCAGAGTCGGTATCTTGACCAAACTCTCTGATAAATGTATTATCACTTATTTTAATTTCTTTAAATGGTAACATTATGATACAATTTTTTTATAATTTTCTTTTAGTTCTTTAATTTTTTCTAACCAATTATCCTTACCATCACCTTCAACTACAAACTTTTTAATTCTAGGCTCAATATAAATCAATAGCTCTCTTATTTGACCAAACAAAGCTGATAACATTTTAGGACTTTTATAAAGATCATTTACATTATCTATCAAATCAGTATATTTTTTACCATTTATAAGAGGTTCTCTCAATCTCTTCATCATAGAAGTCAATTCTTTGGTTGCAGCTTCATCAATACCCATCTTAGTAATTTGAGAAAACTTCATAGTAATCATAAAACCAAAGTCAAGTAGAAAATCACTAATAAACTTTCTATTAACTGATTCAAATATCTTATATGGTTTTAAATATTTCATAAATCTTATTTTTTTTACCAGTACCCAGGATACGTTTTACCACCAAATAAGTGACCATATTTTGTTAAACGACAAGCAAAATACCCTGGCGTAGTCTTATCTTTCTTTGTATCACATTTATGTCGTGCTGCAAAACTTTTTCTAGCCTTAGGGTCTGATATTTTAGCACTTAATCCACCATGAACATCACCAAATGTAATCTTTTTTACTTTACCAGTTTTTGGATCATTAACATACACATAGTACTTTTTACCAGAACCATTATTTCTCATTGGGTGGTTTAATTTAACTTCTTTACCATGGTATTCAGCTTCATTTAATTCCTCAATAACCTCCATTGGAATATCTAAAGCAACTCTAGCACCCTCAAAGATACCAAACTTACCAATATCAGTTGTATCATAAAGTTCTTTATCAATACCTTTAAGTTCTAATAAACCACCATCATATAAATTCCTAGCTTCTTCTAAGATAGCAAAGAACTCATCAGAACCTGGTCTAAATACATTTTCAGTTATTGGCATAGCATTAACCAAATGATATTTCAAACTTTCTGAAAAATTATCAAAATTTACCAAATGTTTCATATTATAAAATCCCTTTTAAAAAATCAGCAAATGGAACAACATTATTATTAGGAACTACTTCTTGTTCACATTCACATGGTTCACAATTACAAGCATCACAAACAACACTAGGCTCTAAATCACCTTGACATTCACAAGGTTCACAACCACACTCTTGACAACATTCTTCAGCACAATTATCACCTTCTCCTGTTTCAACTGAAGCTTCACCATCTTCATCAATTGTTATCTTAACTGAAAAATCTTCAAATTTTTTAATAGCAGTTTTCAAACCAGGTGTACCACCATCATTTTGAATTTCCTTTTTAAGTTTTTTCTCGGCAGCATCTGTTAATTCATCATTATTTCTTACAAAACCAATAACATCTTTATCATCCTCAAATGATTTAATATCAACACTTGTAACCTCATCTTCTTTAGATTTAGTTTCATTAAATCTTTTAATATACATATAATAATTCTTTTTTTATATACTATATATTATTTTTAAATACCAAGAAATGGTTTTTTAATATATAACAAAAAGTATTTATATTAAATGTCTAATCATAAAAATCTAATTTTCTTCAATAGCCAAGGAGATTCACTAAACTTCAACTATAATGATACAACTGATAGATTTGAAGGAGATATCCTTTTTGATGAAAATTCATCAGATACATATAAAACATATGGAATATACACAATGGAAAGAATTCCTTCATTTGAATTTGAAGATCCGGGTGTATTATCTTTAAATAAATTCCAACTATTCAATGAGTATGGTTTCCATTTCTATAGTGGGACACAGAATCCATACCCAATCACAATGATTGAGCCAGTTAATAATGATCCAGACTTCCACTCAAAATGGATATATGGGGATAATTTTGATACACTATTTCCAATTGGTTCAGTTGTTAAATTCAATAATTCATTTTTGGAATTTACCAATAGTAACAAAGCATATACGGTTGTTGCTAATAAAAAAGGAGCAATAATGATCATTAGTGATATTGACAATGCATCATTTGAAACAAATTATTATACAGATTATACAAATAAATCAAATTATATAAACAACAATACCCCATTGTTATATTTAACAGGAATAAATGCAATCGGTGTTTATGATTATATAGATTCTAATTATAATAACAATTTATCTTATTGGTCTGAGCCAAATTTCTATGATAAATTTTACAATGGTAAAAAATTGAATATAGTAAATAGTAAAAGTAATGACAGTGTTGTAACTGTTACTGACTTCGAATTAACAGATAGTGTTAATTATGAATACTATGTAAATAATCTACCTGATAATCAAGATTTAATAATAGAGTATAAAAGTAAAACAGATCTACCAAACATATATAATGGAGCAATCACAATAACCGATGATAATAGAATAATATTCCAAAAAGGATTACCTGATATAATAAAACCAGGCACTGAATTTAAAATTGTTGGATCTACTTTAAATACTAATTTCCTAATGGTATCTGATATTCAATCATTTATATCAAACACACAAAAAACTTTTTACGCAACACAATCACAAGTATTATATGATAATAAAATATTTGAATGTGTATTAGCTTATACACAAAGCTATGCAGATATTAATACACTGAATGTTAATCCATATAATACATACTATTGGAAACCTTCAAATTATGTAATAGTGGATCAAATTACATATAATGAGACACTATTAAACTCACAAGCATATTTAACATCAAATATACTATATTTCAATTATGGATATACACAAAGCTCAGTAATAACATTAGCATCAGCAGCAGAATTATTTAGTTCGGATTTTAGTTCATTTAATATAGATTTATATTATAAAGATGGTGCACTAAAAGCTGATTTAATATATCCAAGTAATTATGCTGAGGTTAATTTTTACGCAAATAGTTTAACACAATCAATTGGACAAATATATAAAACAAATGAGCGATTAATTGAAGTATCAGAAGAATTAACTTCTGAATTAAATTATAACTTAAGTGAAAATTTTAAATACAATATTGTATTTGATGAATTAGATGATTTTGGTATAAAAATAACATTAAACAAAGAAGTATATCAAGAAGAGGTTGATTTCATATTTAGTGGGGAGTTTATTGATATGGAAAGAACCATTGATAGAACCATCAGAAATTGGTTGGATAGATATTATATACAATTAAATTTATTAGGTATAAATGCTGAACTTGACTATATTGGAAACTCATCATCATTATATTTCAATTCTATTATTATTAAATCACAATACCCAAATGTACCAATGTTATTAAATAGTGTTGAAGTTGGATCTGTTGCGAGTTTCCACATTGAACATTCTAGAATATTATTTACTAACCCCAATTCTATAGGTAGTTATATAAATATAATAATAAATAATAAAGATTATCAACAATCAACTATATTTGCAACACAATCAGGAACTGCATCATATAAAATGGCTGATATACCAGCTACATTAGAAGCTTGGGTAAATACTTATGGTGAATACTTAACAACATTTGGACTTATACCTACTAGTATAAACAATCTTTTAAAGTTTGATATAACTAGAACCGATATAATATTTGAATACACAATACAAAATGGAAAATTAAATATACCTGGTTTAGATGATTATATAATCACAAATAAACTACCGGGATCAATTGGTACTTTAATATCATCAAATGAAGTTGTATTACCGAGCACAGCAACAGCATCATTTGAAGATGCTGGTTTTGCAACAGGTATGGTTTTCTCATTGAATAACACATTATACCCATATGATAATCAAGAATACACAATACAATATTTAGATCAAAATACCCTTAACTTAAGCTATCAAGGACCATTTTGGGGCTCAACAAGTTCACTTTGTAACACATCACCATATGTAACACTAGCCTTCAATACTGGATTTGGTCAAACCGCCTGTGCACCTATAGTATCAGGAAGTGGTTCAAGCCCATTTGATCTAAATCAATTTGATAACACTGCTTTCTCAATGTTTTTAAATTCATCAACTTATCAAAATACTAATATAGACTTAAATAATATACAAGGATCAATAAATATGGTTGATTTAGTATATATCCAACTATCAGATTCAATATACATACTTGGTGAAAATTTAGTAATATTAGATGCAATTAATTTTACATATAAATCTTATATTGATTTACCAAATAATATAGATAGTTTGAAAATACAGTTCAATAATTATAATAATTATCTATACTGTTTATCAAAAACAAATATTTGGGTAATAGATCCATTAATAAATGTTATAATTGATAATATATCACTTACAAATATAGCATATGATATGTCAATATCAACAAATGGTGATATTTACATAACATACGAAAATAGCCCAACTATATCAATATATGATCACACCAATACATTAGTTGTAACAATAACAACACCATCATCAACAGATACAAAAACTGGTAAATTAACATATAATACAAAAAGTGAGACAACTTTCATAACCACTGATAGTGGTGATATATTAGTTATAAATTTAAATAGGACTATACATCAAACATACAACATACCTAATTTAAAAATAGATTTTATATTCTACGAACCCATCAATGATACAATATATATCTATGATAATTCATATCTATATAAAATAAATGATAATACTATATCACAAATTGATAATATTTCACCAACACCATTCACTGATATGCTATATAACAATTTAACAGGTGAAGTAAATATATCTGATGAAAATTCATTTAAATCTTTTGATTTAAATAATAATTTAAATCTAAGTGAAAATATTGATGCATATGGTTATATAACACTAAACCAATATGATGGAATGGTATACCTAACATCACAAACAACCAATTCAATACTAACAATAAACCCATCAAATGGTTGGAATATAGAAACCACACATTTTAGTGCAATATCCACTAAAATAATATATAACCCAGCTAGAAACTCGGTATGTGCTATACAACCAAGTATAAATAATGTTGTTGAAATTACAACTACAATAGAAACAAACATTACAACCACAACTACTAATTCTATATCAATAGAAGATCAGAATTATGGAACACTACATAGTGAATATACACCACATGAGGATATATGGCTAAAATCAAGAGAATATCTTAGAAGACCTAGAGAGAATTATATCAATGATACACAAGTCCAATTCTATTGGAAATGGATTGATGATCAAACACCTGATTTCTTCTTATATGATATGTCTGGTGATCAATTACAAACAATAGGTAGTTATTCATACACAGGACCAAAACCTTTATTAGATGTTGGATTAAATAAATATCCAAATAGTGATATAACAAAAGTTTCAATACCACAATATCAACAAACTATTTTTAACACTATAACACAAAATTTAGATTATATAAATGATAGTGAAAATATATACAATGAGCCAGAGGCTATGCAATTATTTATAGGATTTAGATCAGAGGATGAAGGACCAAAACAATCTATTTTACAACTTTATAAAAAAGAAACTATTGAATTTGATATAACAAGTACATCAACGAATAACACTATATTAACATTTTCAACCGAGGTTGATTCAACCGGATTAACATACGGTCAAATAAAAATAAATAATATGTCGGATGAAATGTTTACAAACAAAGGATTAAAACAAGAGCAAACCATTGTTTTGTATATAAAAGATGTTTCCAATATAAATAACCAGTACACATCACATAATAATGGATCATTATTTAAAATAAGAGACATATACACAAATACATTAGTATTAGATTTTTTCAATATATCAACTGATTACATATATCCCGAAACTAGTATTATACAAGATTACCCAACAGTTGGTAAAACCACTTATCTAAAAACAACATTCCAAATAATAGATAGAGAAATTGGTAGATTTAACACATACGCACAAACTGAAATTGAAGATTTTAGATACAAAATCCAACTTAATAATATAGGAAAGAATATTGGACCAAGTGAGGTATTCATATTCAAGGATTATGATATATTAGAGGGTGGTATTGATTGGAATTTCTTAAACATAAAAAGAAAAGAAATGTTGATGAATAAAAATCTTATATACCCATATATAGGTGCATATAAATCAATAATAAATGCAATTAATTTCTTTGGATATAATGATTTAGAATTAAATGAATATTATAGAAACATCAACCCACAATCAAAAGATTTTTCCAAGTTATTTAAAGTAGAAATACCAGACATATTTGATAACACAGTACAAGGATGGTCAACCGATGGTGATTTCCTAAAACACACATATCCTAATGCAAATTTTGAAGAAACAAATCTTCTTAATCTAACATATGATATAACTGATAAAAGTGGAAATAATATACTATTATACAGTATTGATGATGTTACTATAAAACTACAAGGTCTAAAATATTGGCTATCAAAAAATATAATACCTTTAACACATAAGATATTAGATATAACAGGTAAAACATATTTCAAAGGTGGTAATCAAATAACACATAAAATGCATGACGTTAGAATATTTAACATTAATGAAAATATGACACCAATAACAGGTAAACTAAATGAAGCATATCTAATGCCGGTAAACACAGGATCAACTGTATATAATTGTGTCATTGATTTTTATTCAATTATAGATGGTGTAGGAGCAGATAAGAACCCAACAGGTCTTACCACACCACCCAAACCATTAAATGGTGTAGAACTTAAATTACCAGATTATTTTAATATTAAAATAAGAACTTATAAAACATATAAAGAATGGACACCATTCACTAGTTACCAAAAAGGTGATAAAATTATATATTATGGTTACTTATACGAATCCACTATCAATAATAACAGGACAAATAATCCACAAAAATATGATAGTGTATCACCTTGGTCTTCTAATATAACATATACACCTACTAGTTTAGCTGAATATTCTAATAGAATTTATGTATATAGTGGTTTAGGATCAACTGCTTCAATAAACCCACCAGTATTAGATCAAGGTGATAATGCAAATTGGTTAGATATAACAGAGTGGTCTAAAATTAATTATGAACCAGTACAAACAATAGATGAATATAGAAGAATAACAACAACATATAGTATTGGTGTGACACAATCAACTACATTATTGAACCAAATACCACCATACAATTTCACAATAGATTCAAATTTAGACCCATTTATAACAATTGAAATCACAAGTGATAATGGCTATGGTTCTATTTACAATGATAAGAAAAACTATGAGATTAGAGGTATAAAAGATTTAACAGATAAGGTCATACCTATAGAACAAATTGGACCATTTGTTCCAATAACAATAATATAAACAAAAACCCCTTAGAATTTTCTAAGGGGTTTTTATTATTTTAAACCTTTAAATATATGAGCAATTACATCAACAGTCCAACCATCACCCAATATACAAGCTGCCTCGTTTTGGGTTAAGTTATCAGTATATCCACTCGGAACAGTTTGGCAAAACTCACGTTCCCTATTATTCATATATCTAACACCACTATACACACTCAAATCCATACCCTTTGATAACTCATCAATTTCAGCAGCACTTTTACCTTTAAAATTTACATCAAAATGTTTCTTTAATTCTTCATAATGTTCCTTTGATTTAAATATAAGAGTAGTGAAACCGGTATTGAAATATCTATGACACATTTTAATGGGAGTTGATAATGGTCTAGAATCCGATTCAAGTAAAGTTCTAGCCTTATCTCTATCAGAATAACCATTAATCAAAAAATCATTCAATTTCATTTTTTTATTTTCAGGAAGTGTAATACCTGGTATATTAGTCCAATATAAACGATGTCTTAAATGTGGTGCAACTAATTCAGAATTTATAACAACTGGCTCACACCCCATCATTTAACTAATAAAATCCTGATGCTCTTTTTTCATCCTAACATTCTCCAATAAGAAATATTTTGGATTTGTCTCCTCTAATAATCTAACATATTCAAAGAATAAACCACTCTTAGTACCATCAACACCAAGTCTCTCTTTATTAGCACCAGAAAAATCTTGACATGGTGATCCACCTATCAATAGGTCTATTTTAGGCAAATCTTTACCATTTATCTTAGTAATATCTCCTAATCTATTAGGAGTATCTTGTGGATAATTAATATCAGCTACCTTTATAGCATAATCTTTAATTTCACTACTGAAATAATTAGTAACATCAACACCCGCTTTCTCAAGAGCTATTCTACCACAACTCATTCCATCAAAAAGACTTAATACATTCATAATTTTTATTTTATATTTTTAAATATATGAGCAATTACATCAACAGTCCAACCATTACCAAGCATTTTCAATGCCTGTGATCTACTTACTGAAATAGTATAATCAATAGGAACACATTGTAATCTCTCTCCCTCATTTCTTGTTATTTTTCTAACCCTACCATCATTTTCTAAAATCTTAGCCTTACCACTAGCACCAGTATCTAAACAACCATGTTTACCACTTAAATAATAAGCTCTCTGATCTTGACTACCATGACCTGTACCATTTATATCATATTGTAAATAATTCTTTTTAAACACACGGATTTTTGTTTTATAATCATCTATATATTCAAAATCATTACTATTTAGATCTACTATATCTTTAATTAAAATTCCTCTATCTTCTGGTAAGTTAATAATAGGTATATTAGTCCAATATAATCTTTCTCTATTCTGAGCAGAAACAAGATTACTATTAATCATTATAGGTTCAACACCAAGTTCTTTAGTGATTATATCCTCCCATTCCTTTTTCATCTTAACATTTTCTAATAGAAAATATTTAGGATTAATTTCATTTTTAATCCTAACATATTCCCAAAATAAACCTGATTTACCATCAAAACCAGTACCATTACCAGCTCTTGAAAACGATTGACATGGACTACCACCTATAAGTAAATCAATTTTCGGTAATTCAGATCCATTTAAATCCAAAACACTCCCCAATTGAATTGTATCTGGATAGTTATCTAAAGTTACTTTCATAGCATGAGTATCAATTTCAGAGGCAAAATATTTATCATATTTAATACCTGCTCTATTTAAAGCTATTTGCCCACAAGACATACCATCAAAAAGACTTAAAACATTCATATAATTATTTTATATTTTTAAATATATGAGCAATTACATCAACAGTCCAACCATTACCAATCATTTTTCTAATTTGATTATCACTAGCAACACCATCAAAATAATTATCAGGAACGGTTTGTAATCTACAATATTCCTTAATAGTATAATATCTAAATGGTAATTGTAATTTAAAAGCATCAGGATGACGACCCACTGGCATTGTAGTTAAAACATTATCCTTAGCAACCGTAGTTAGACAATTACTTTTATTTCTGTTAGTAGCTCTAACTTCAAGACATTGTGTAATGGGTACATCTTTATCATAATCCTTTCTAATACCATTATCATCTAATCTTCTACCTAGTATAGTTGCCTTATTCAATCTTCTACCCCTTATTGCACTAGGTCCTATCATAACATCATCTTCTAAAATATCAACCAAATTAATATTCTTATCATCAGGCTGTTGAATATTAGGTATATTAGTCCAATATAATCGTTGGCGATTTTGTGCAGAAACAAGACTACTATTAATCAAAATAGGTTCTACACCTAGATGCTCACTAATAACATCTTGATACTCCTTTTTCATTACAACATTTTCTAATAAAAAATACTTAGGTTCACACTCTTTTAACAATCTAACATACTCAAAGAATAATTTACTCCTAGGATCTTCAAAATTTAATTGTTTCCCCGAAAAGCTGAAACCCTGACATGGACTACCACCAATCAATAAATCTATTTTAGGTAAATTAGATCCTACAACATCCAAAACACTACCTATTTGGATAGTATTTGGATAATTGTGATTAGCCACTTTGATAGCATGTTTATCAATCTCACTAGCATAATAGTTATTATACTCTATACCAGCTCTATTTAGAGCAATTTGCCCACAAGACATACCATCAAAAAAGACTTAACACATTCATCTAACTACTATATAATTTAAAAAAGTGCTAATTAATTAGCACTTTCTGTATTTTCTGGTTCTAAAACCTCACCATTAACAGTTTCAGTCTCTCTACCTTCAATTGTTACACCATCTTCAAAAGCTGCAACCCAATCTTGGATATCACTTGATAAACTTTTCCCAAGAGCATCATAATAGTTAAGAACTTTACTAATATTACCAATTCTAACTAATACTTCACTAAATAAGAAAGCATCTTTTGTCAATCCTTTAATTTTATGATTAGAAATCAAATGGTAAATATAAGTGATTTCAGTTGCAGTCACTGGAAATGCTTGCAAATCAGTATCATTTGTATATTTACTAGTTTCTCTCATTGATCCCAATAAATGAGTTAATTCAATAGCAAAGAAAACAGTATTAACATCATATTCTAATTTAGATAATAAAAGATCAGTTAAGAATTTCCATTGTGGTCTATTCAAATGAAAATTATATTTAACAGTTTTCATTGAATCAGCATATTCTCTCCATAAATTTTGAGCATCAGCATAAAGTTGATTTTTAACATCCTCAGATTTACCTTTACCATCTTGTTTGATGAAATTTTCAATGTTAGATACATTATTTTCTAAGATATTCTCATCACCTTCAGCAAATAAGAAATAATCTTTATCGTTAAGAGTAATCTTAACTTCTGGTTTTACTACATTTGTTTGTATATTTGACATATATTTTTATTTTATTTTTATACAGACTAGCTGTTTATTTTTTCATTTGAATCATCTCTGAAATTTAGAGAATTCAATGTTTCTAATTTATCTTTTGCATTTGTGTATTTTTCAATCCACTTATCTTGCTCCTCCATTAAATCAGAATGTTCACCAATTGCAGCTAAGTTACTACTAGATAAATATAATCCTAAATTAGCCTCAGCTTCTGCCATTTCTGCTTCATACTTTTTTCGTAAAGCATTTATATATCTATTTCTTATCATAATAATTAAATAATAAATTCCTCATCAGTTTTTGCATCTTGTTGTTGCTCTACATATAAGATTTCAACAGCATTTGCACGACTAACCTTATCCACACCATATTTATTTACAATAGAAGAGAATGTATTCAAATCAGTTCCTACTAATTTAATTTTACCACTTTCCATATTAACGGTGATCTTATCAATTTCTTGTTCAATTAGAATTGTAACAGATTCATCATCAAAAACATTCAATAAATCTTCATTTATTGAGATCATTAACTCTTTACCAAGTGCGAATGCATAATCATCTGCAATTTTTTTAACTTTAACCAATTGTTTTTGTTTAGAATTACCAATAAAAAGGAATTTAAGGTTAACTGGAATAGTTTTTTTATTAAAAACTTCCATAAATAATTCCTCTGTTGTTTCATCTAACTCATAAAACGTTTCTTTTGTTTCTTTTGCCATAATTTTTAAATATTAGTTTTAATTTATAATGTATATTGTTTAAAAAGTTTATCTTAAAGTGAAAAATAAAGTTCCTAGAATAACTAATGCTGAAATAATAGGTATCCATATTTTAAATATACGTGCTCTACGTTCATCAGATCTAAACATTGAAAATCCAACCACTACTAAATATGAATATTTATCAACCTTTTTTAAATCATAAAAATCATACAATTCATTAAGACCCTTTGAATTCAAAAAGATACCCAATTCACTAGAATATTCCTTTATGAAATTCTCAGCAATTCTATCAATATCTGATTTTTTCAAAGAGTATGCCTCACCAACTACATCAGGTGGCACATTTATAACAGTATATAAACGATTAGCTTCATCAATTCTCAAATTGAATCTATTTTCTAATTCTAATCTATTCTCCTTTATCATTTTTTTGAACTGAGAATACATTTTAAGTTTTTTAAGGAAAGATATATTTTTATTCATAAAAGTTATATGACATATAATAGTTAAAGTTTATACTTAATAAGTATTATTTCCATCATCACCATTCAATTTCTCTTTCAAATATTTATCAAGATAACCTGTATTATGAATAAGTTTATATAACAAATCTATCATTTTATCATTTTGTTCATTAGTTGTACCATGCTTACCCCTAGATTCCTTTTTACCACCATCTTTTCTCTTATCACCAGGCACTGCAATAGATGTCAAATTTCCAATAGCACCACCAACTAATCCGATATTAGAAGCATTGGGATTTGTGTTATTAACATTACTATCCGAATTCTTAATAACTCTATTAATCATATTACTATTAAGACCTTTAAAAGCACTTATTTTCTTCTCATCCAACGAATTAACAGCTTTATTAAACTTCATTAATGAATTACCCATTTTATCATAAGCTATTGCTAACTTAGTCATACTACTAGCTATATTTGTCATTGGATCACCAAAAACAGCACCCTTAACCAAACTTTTCAAACCATTACCACTATTTAATTTATTAGCAAGTGTCATATAATAATAAATATTAGATGACATATTTTTCATGAAATTTGGATCAATTTTTATTTGAAAAGCATCCACTCCCTTTTGCAATTCTTTTGCAAAATTAACCATACCTTTAGCACTTTTAATAATAAGATCCCTATTCAAGAAACCAACATCAGAATCAGCAACCATATTCTGTAATCTACTAAAATATTTAAATGAATTTAATACACTAACTCCCCAATTTTTATCAGGCATATTTTTAGGATCCCAATTTACTTTTGATAATGAGAATATACGACCAACTTTAACAATAGCATATGCCATTTGTTTAACACCATAAACCATATCACCAATAGCTTCCTTACCACTCTCAAACCAACCTTTACCACTAAGTGCCTTGAAAACAGGTGAGAATGCAGAAAGAGCATTACCAACACCAACACTCCACTCTTTAGTTGGATAAGTTCCTTCATTAAACCCAACCTTACTCATCGCAAAAATACCAGCAGATGCAACTATACCATGTGATATAGTCATTATAGCATTTTTAAATTCTTCAATACCAACACCTGTACCGAAAATACCACTCTCATCAGATAATATTTTATAAACTGGTGCAAAAGCACCAATTGCATTACCAACACCCTCAGCCCATTCTTTACTAGGACCACCAGTAAAAGCAACTTTACCAGCTTGGAAAAATAATGCAGCATCAACTATTCCTTGTGATATAGTACGTATAGCATCAGTAAATGCACCAACACTCGGACCACTACCCATAAATAAACTAACTATACCACCTCTCATCATCATCTTATAAATAGGTGCAAAAGCACCTATTGCCAATGAAACACCCTCAGCCCATTCTTTTTTCGGACCACCTGTAAAGGCATTCGATGAAGCTTTAAATATCCATGCAACATCAACAATTGAATGTGCAATAGTTCTAACAGCATTAGCACCTGCTTTGATGGCTAGACCACCTAAACCCAAAGTACCAACAACATATGTTCCTAATGTAATAACAGCTAATCCAAAACCTGTCATCAACCCACCAACACTCAATGCCCATTCCCAACCAGGATATTTATCATATTTACCCTTGGATATTATTCTATCAACATCAACAATTGATTGTGCAACCATTGGTATCATTTTAGTACCAACAAAAATTGCAACTGCTCCGATACCAGTAACTGCTAATGCACCCAAAGCAACAACAGCCAATCCAAATCCCAACATAGTAGAACCAACACTCAAAACCCAACCTAAACCAGGATATTTATCATATTTACCTTTGGATATTATATCATCACTATCAACAATTGATTTTGCAATTAATGGAACTAATAATGCACCAGCTACTATTGCAACTGCACCAATACCAGTAACAGCTATAGTACCCAATGCAAGAACAGCAGCACCAAAACCAATCATAGTCAATCCTACTGAAACTGCCCAACCTAAACCAGGATATTTTTTATATGTTCCCATTGCTAAAATATTAGATGATATTGCAATTGCACCAGCAATAAGAGGTATAGCAATAACACCCAAACCAATAGCAGCCATACCAACACCACTAGCAGCAACTATACCAACACCCAAAACAGCTGGCAAAACAGCCAATAAACAAAGACCTAAAACAACACCAAAAACAGCTATCTTTAGTAATAAACCAAACTCTATCGGTTTACTCATTGCTAATATGTGTGATGATAACATTATAGCCAATGAAATAGCAACGAATACTAATGGAACAACAGCTAACATTTTTTTAGAACCAATAGTTTTATCCATTATCACTATACCAATTGCCATCTCAGGCATAACATATGACATTAATCCAAATAAAAGAGCTATACCCAAAGCTGTAATAAATGTAGGTAAGTCTAGTGGTTTGATTAATGATAATACCCAAGATGAAGCAGTAATTGCAACTGCTATACCAACTAAACACATCAATAGATCTTTTGGTTTAACATTAGCTTTATCAAATGCAACAACACCCATTGCAATTTTATCTAAATTATATGATATAATCATAAACATAGCACTTATCAAAATACCAGTTATAGCCTGACCCAATGTCATCGGTACTATAAATGCCAATGCCCAAGATGATAAAGTAATTGCAACAGCTACTCCAACCAAACACATTAATAAATCACTAGGCTTAACATTTGCTTTATCAAAAGCTGCTACACCCTTTGCAATTTTATCTAAATTATACGATATAACCAAAAACATACCAGCTATTAATATACCTGTCACTGCTTGTGGAAATGTAATAGGTTGAATTGCTTGTAATACCCAAGATGATAAAGTAACAGCAATTGATATTAAAACCATAGTTGCTGATGCAACCAATGCTTGTTTCATAGTTAACTTTAATGCTCCAATCTTTTCAAATGTCTGTGCAAGTATAAACATAGCAATTGACAAGCCTATAACAGATAAAAAATTAATACCACCAACCAATTTAAAAGCCATTCCAATTGCAAGAACAGCAACAGCTATTAGAAGTATTGTACCAACACCTTTTTTGATATCATTTTCTTGCTTTTTACTACCACCAACTTTTTCAAATGTTGATTTATTATCACCTCTACTTTTAGAAAGTTCTATTATAGTTTGTTGATTTTTTAATATTGCCTTAGTATCTCTCTGCAGAGCTTTTACACCAATATTAATTTCTTTAATTTCTTTAATAAAATTACCACCCTGAAGTGCCTGTGTAGTTGCTGATTTCTTCGCCTTATCATCTTTTTTCAATGCATCTGATATCTCACTCAGTGCAAGTGATAAATTATTGAGAGCATCTAGTAACTTCTTATCCATCATTTAATATAATTTTTACATAGTATATATAAAAAACGATTATACTTCTTAATATATATGTTAACAGAAAATATGAAAATTAAAAAAATAATTAAATATTATCTTCTAGGTGAGTCTTTAAAGGATATAGAATTAGATAGAATTCTTACAAAGATTAATAAAAAGAAGAAACTCTCTGAAAGGGAAAAGAATTTTATTGACCTATACGAAGCAACTAAAAATGATATTTTAAATGATTATATGCTATTATCAAAAAATACAACATCATCTAAAATTAAAGAATTATTAAAATCAAACATAAAAATAATATGCAATCTGGAAGATCAAGATGGTGCATTTAGATTAGAAATACTAAATATTGAAAATGATTTTGAAGATGATAAAGCTATAATATACATGAGGGGAAATGAAAAACATTATCTAGAAGATAAATATTTATACAATTTAATTTATAATATAGGGAAAAAAAGTTATTCACTTGAAATACAAGATGAATATTTCGAAAAAATAGAAGCCAATAATAATGAAGATTAAAAGATTTAATAAATTTGTAAAAGAATCCATATCAGGTACTGAAATACCCACAAATCCAAACTTCAGTTATTTTGGACCATCATATGGTACACAGAAAAGCCCAAATACAATAAATTATCATGATACTGATGTTATACTAGCATCTGATAATAAATTTTATTCAGAAGATGATTATAATGATATGTATCAAAACTATCTTAAAAATGGTGGTAAACCACTAGATGGTTTTAATTTAGAAAATATAGAAACAATTTTAAATTTCTAACCCATAACAACTATAGTAGCACTTGATACTGAACTAGTAGAAGTAATCACAACACTATTAGAACCATTTCTACTTATAGATGGATAAAACATATTTTGTGTACTATCATTCCAACATGTAACACCAACACTTAATGAATTAAGATTATGTGTAAGTGTATATGGAGTATTAGAAACCAATGAAATACTAACAGAATATTTACTAACTAGACCACTACCTGTCCCCAATGGAATATTCAATAATTGAACATTACCATAATTTGATACAGTCCCACCAACACCAACATTAAACGAACCATTAATAACAACAACTTTACCATTATTATCTATATTCAAATTACCATTAACTACCATGTCACCATAAACTAAATACTCCTGATATGCTGGAACTATAACGGTTTCATTTGATCTTATATTATAACGAACTAATGTCGGATCACTACTAGGTTTAGTTAATCTAAAATAAGTACCATCATATTGAATATTATACAAAACATTAGGATTAATCTCACCTTTTACAAAATCACCCAAACCTGCACTACTCTGATTTTTCAAAGTTTTAGCACCTAATCCATTTATATTCAATGTTAATGTAGTACTATTATTAGTAGTAGAAAATTGAACAATATATATCGTATCAAGTTGATATGTAAATAAATTATCACAAGTAGATGTGAAAACAATACCATCACTAGTAACAGCACTTATTGGTAATATTTGATTCTCTTTCTCCTTTACCCAAAAACCCTTACCTAAGTCATAACGAAATATTATATTATCTTGGTTATTAACTCTAACTGACATACCATCCTTTGGTGTAGTTACTACCCAAATACCCTTAGTTGCATTCCACTGAACTATATCACCTTTAACTAAAACTCCCCAATTAACTCCACTTGGAGAATCACCCAATAAATAACGATCTCCATCACTAGGAGAGATATATTCAACACTAGCTACTGATATAATTGGATCTAACCAATAAGTATCACCACTAGTAGATGAACCACCTGTTACGAATTTAACCCAATTTAAATTATTATTTATATTAGAATCAACATAACCATATTTCAATTGATATGTACCATTATTCAATGGGTTAACATCATTGTATACACTACAAATCATACCCCATTCTCTTCTTTCTTTAATAATTGAATCTCTATCAGTTAATAAAGCATATGAATGATGACCACCTTTAGCTTCAACAGCATAAACGGTTGCTATAGCATCACTTGGATTATTTGGTCTTATTGATGATGATATTAAAGTTCCTGTATTTTGCATATCTTATATTTATTTTAACTTATTATTATTGTAAGTGGTGAGTTTTGAGCAGTGTTACTAACCCACACATCATAATTAGATGTAAAACCAAGTTCATTTGTAAATGAATTTAAATTAGATACACCCCTAACCTTTGTAAAGGCTGTACTTAATAACCCATTAACAACAAAACTAGGAGTTCCAAATACACTAGGCCAAGCAAATACCAAATACATACCCCCACCATTTATATTCACATATGTTTTTGAAAACGTATTTGTTAACACATAACCAGGTGATACACCTGCACCATTTAATGATTTTATAACACTATCACTTATAAAAGAACCAACAGAATTAGAATATGATGGATCAGTTGTTAGATTTGGATTAGATAAAGTACTTAAATCAACTTTACCCCAATAAATTTTATTTTGCCAAACTAATGTAGTTGTTGATGTAACAGTTGAAGTACCATCACCAACTGACATTGTAAATGATTGAACTTCTTGGACACCTGGATTAAGACTATAAGTACCAACAGATGTTTTAACACCAGTTTGAGTATTACCAGTTGGTGCTACAGTCAAACCATCAACTTTAATACTCGTTATATTATTTTTAGTTTTAGTTGCAACCCAGTTAATACTAACAGAAGTTGATCCACCAAATTGTCTAGGGTTGTTAATAGGAATTGATATACTTGATATTGGTGCAACATATGGATATAATAACATATCAAACATTTGTTGAATAGAATATGTACCACTAAATGATGTACCTAATGAAATACCTCCAACAGTTTGTGTTGTTGGATTACTATTACTATAGTAAACTGCATTTGATGAGGTTGCTGATTGACTAGCAATTATCTGAATATCATCAATTCTATTCCATAACGTCCAAACAGAATCTCTAACATCTTTAGGTTTAATCAATTGTGAAGAATTATCCTTTATCTCTGAAAGTAAAGTACCAATATCACCTATATAATCAGAATTAACATTTGGACCAATATAACTACCTGTTCCTGGCATAAAATTTTATTATTTTTTATTATATATTAAATTTTACTTTGGTCTTTTGTAAATAATTACTATATTTGTAAATAATTAATTATTAAACTATGCTACAACAACTATTTAAACTCATACAAGAAAAATCACCTGGTGCCAAACCCCTGTTGCTAGTTATTAGAGGATCACAAGCATATGGTACTAATGTTGAAAATTCAGATACTGACTACGCAGGTGTATTTATTCAAAAGATTGATGATATACTTGGGTTTAATTACACCGAACAAATCAATGATGAAAAAAATGATACAGTTATCTATGAGATAAGAAGATTTCTAGATCTATTAGCATCAAATAATCCAAATATTTTAGAATTACTTAATACACCAGATGATTGTATTATCTATAAAGATCCTATCTTTGATGAGGTACTAAATAATAGAGATAAATTTATCACTAAAATTTGTGCTAAATCTTTTGGTGGTTATGGAATCGAACAAATTAAAAAAGCCAAAGGTCAAAATAAAAAACAAAACTGGGAAAAAGATAAAGTAACTCGTAAAGATGTACTTGACTTTGTTTATGTTATTGAAGGACCAAAATCTATTCCTTGGAAAAAATGGAGCAACGGTAGATATGATGAAAAGTTTTGTGGCGTTGTAAATGTACCGAACGCTAGAGATGTTTATGCGGTATATTATGATTTGAAGGCTCACATGTGTTTTTCAGAATCTGAGTCAGTAGAAGATAGAGAACACAATAAGAAAATTTACAAGGAAAAAGGTGATGCTGTTGGTCTTGGATATAAGGGCATTATTAAAGTCGGTGAAGGTTCAAATGTTGCTGAATCAAACCAATTAAGACTTTCTAGTATACCAAAAGGCGAAACACCTATCTGTAACATTATTTATAATAAAGATGGTTATTCAGAACATTGTAAAGATTATAAATCTTACGAAGATTGGTTAGCAAATAAAAATGAAGCAAGATGGGTCGATGTTAAATCTCACGGTCAAAAAATTGATGGTAAGAATATGATGCACTCCAAACGCCTTATGTCTATGGCAAGAGAGATCGCAGAAGGTAAAGGTATCAATGTTAGACGCGATGATGCTAAATATTTAATCTCAATTAGAAGAGGTGAAATAGATCTTCAAACTTTAATTGATGAGGTTGAGAAAGAAATGGTAGAGATTGATGAATTATTCGCTAATTCTAATCTACCTGATAAAGTTGAGATGGATTTTATTAACGATTTACTAATCAAAATAAGAAAAAATATATATAATATATAAAAATAGGAAAATATGACTACAATTAATTTATTAGGATTTGGATTTATTTTTGGTATTTTATTTACATCTTTTTTCAATAAAAGTGTAAAATATTTCCAAAATAAAAAAATAATTAAAGATGTTTCTGATCAATTTAACGAAATTTTAAATAATTTAAGAGTTGGTAAAACAAAATTTATTAATAGAGTTAATGATATAATATATATTGACACTAGATTAAAGGACTGGAAAGAAGTTAAAATTATTCTTATGCTAGATAAACAAATGCTTTGCATATTTAAAGATGATAAATGCCTATATACATCCGACTTAATAGATATAGACTTAAAAACTGAAATTATACAAGAGGTATATAATATATATTCAAATGACATAGATGATACTATAGAAGTAATGGGTTATACAATTTCCAAAACTGATTTTCAAAATAAATTATCAGAAATACAAGAAAAATTCAATTTCAATGATATATTAGAACAAGATGATATTAATTCAGATGTTGATAAAATAATTATTGAAAATGAAAGAAAATTAGATCTAAATGAAATATTAGATAAAATAAATGAAATGGGTTATGAAACCCTTTCAGATCATGAAAAAAAGTTCCTAGACCACTTAAGTAAAGAAGACAAATAATGGATATTAAAATACATAGTTACGATTATTTAATCAATAATAGCTTCAGTAGAATTAAAAATAATAAACCTTTTGATGAAAAACTAAAACCATATACAATTGATTTTATTGATGAAATGTTATTATATTTTAAAACAAAAGAAGAATATGAAAAATGTCAATTTCTTTTAGATTTTAAAGAAAAATTAAACCATGAAAATGGTTTCAAAAAAAAGGGTGCTTGATTGCACCCTTTTTACGTCTTAGACTATTTTAATAAAGCCCAAAATTTATGAAATCTTTCTAATCTAGAATCAAGACCATTTGTTCCACCATTTACACGTCTTGTAACCTTAGTTACAACATCATCACTTGATCCCAAATCACATATTGACCATAATTTATTCTTATCAAAGAACCAAGCAGCAGATGCCATAGGATATTTTGTTGAAACTAAATCAGGATTAGCTACACAATCTTCACCAATAAACTTAGAAAATGCCGTATAATTAACTCTACCTGTACATTGTATAAAACCACGTCCTTTAAAACGAACACCATCACCAGGTTCAGTATTACCCAAATCCTTACGACCCTCATATGCTTTACCTGATGCAAATTCCACAACCCACTTAAAATCACCACTCTCATGAGCACATTGTGCTAAGAAATGTGCTAACCTTAAGTTATTTGTAATATTAAATTTAGATGCTGTATCAGGTATCTGTGCTATAACAGAATCTGGAATATGTGTTTTTAAATTTTCTAATTTAAACTCACTACTAATAGGCGTTGGATTTTTTACAGTATCATTACCAAATAACTTAGACCAAGTATTATCACCTACAACACCATCCGGAGTTAATCCATTTTTTGATTGCCATTCCTTAACTGCACCTTCAGTACCAGAACCATAGGAACCATCTGGGTTTAAACCTAATTTTTCTTGAAGCTTCTTAACATCTTCTCCTGTTGAACCATTTTTCAATAACATAATTTTTTCTTAATTTTTTCTTTATATATTATTTAAGAAAAATTAAGAAAAACTAAATTATTATTTATATATATCATGATGTTGCATGTTTTCAACCCAAATGAAGTAATTATTGAATGATTTGTGATAAGACATATTAGTCAGATCTGATATTAATTTTATCAAAAAATCAGGTGTATTTCCATCTTCATTTATTTTAAATATACCATACATTTTATCTTCAAATATATCTCTTTTAACTAAATCAGATAATTTAACACGTATATTACTAGTTAATTCAATATCTTTTTTACAAAGTTCATTATATAAATAATCAAATATATTTCCCTCTATAACTTTTAATTCTTCTAAAGAATAAATAAGAACTTCTATATTTTTACCATTCCAATCATTTATATCAAATAAATGTCTTTCGGTATCAATAATATCAATAGAACCTATATTAGTATCAAATACATCCGCTAATATTTTTTCCATATTTATATCTGATTTTTCAATACCTTTATATAAACATTGTTTAAGTGAACTTACTTTAAATTCATCAGATTCGAAATATTTAAAATTCTCAAAAGTTAATACACCATCAACCTCCATATTAACCCTATCATCTATTACATCTTCTAATACTCTTTCAATACCACTTACATCCTTTAAGTTGTTTCTTGATATAAATTTATTAAATCTTTCAGATCCTGGTTGTAAATATCTTTTCAAATTAGATGGTCTTATTTTACTCTTGTTCATGTAATCATCCACTAATTCATTTACTAATTGATAATATCTATTAGCATCTTCTCTATTATTAATTGACATAATTTAAAATTATTTTTATTTCATTATATATTAAATTACAAAATACAAAATATATAATTAATATATAGAATATGAGTTTATCACATTCAAGAACATACTATAATCTTAAACCTGTTGAATATGTTGTAAAACAGTACTATCCTATTAAGGAAGATAATGAATTTATACCTCGTTTTTCCTTGAAAAATGTAACTGATATTGCAAATATTCCCATTAATGAACCTATTAAATATTCTGATGAGGTTATGATAAAAGCTATTAAATATGGTATGGTAATGCTTATAAATTATAAAGGCGCAGAAGATGATCACTTTGCTGGGCATGAGAGAGTGATCTACCCAATGGTTTTAGGTAGATCAGCTAAGGGTAAAACATTACTTAGAGGGTGGCATCTAAATGGATGGTCAATTTCTAATAGAAGACATATTAATAAAATATGGAGAATGTTCAGAACAGATAGAATATTATCAATGACATTTACTGGGTCTTTTTATAGATTAGCACCAGCTGGTTATAATATGAATGATAAAGGAATGAGAGGTGGTATTATAGCTAAAGCTGATTTTGCAGCAATTAGAAGAAATCAACAAGCACTTGTTAATCAAAATAAAATACAACCTAGAGAAGAAGTTGAATTAGGGACACCAGAGAAGAAATTTTCATCTATCATAGTAAAAGATACCGAAAGTCAATTAGACTTAACCAAAGTGGCTGAAAATGCATATATAAACGATATAAAAGATGTTGCTGGTCTTAAAATTACATTTCTTAAAAGTGTATATGGTAACAAATATCTAGCAGTTTTAGGTGCATTAGGTCAACCAGGAAATACAGTTAAAGTAAATACTGATAAAAATAATCAATTAGGTGTATATAAAGTATTAGATTCAATAACTGGTCAAGTTCTTAAAAGTATAAAGAATGTAAAAGGAAATACTATATATGATCTCTATATTTTTGATAAAAAGATTTAATAAATATCAAAAATGTTTGTTTATTTAAAAAATATTTGTATATTTATAAAACAAACAAATAAGATATGAAAAGGGTTTATAAAATATTATCTAGTTTCTCCAACGAAGATACCTTTGATGGATTAATAAGATTAAGTAATTCGGAAATTGAACAATATGATTCATTTGAAAATGATCCTTATTCAAATTTTTATATGTTTGATGGTAAAGTGTGTCATTGGGAAAATGGACATTTGATGCTAGGCATCATCTTCGGTGAAGATAGGTTAGAACTTTTTAAGTATTTAGATAGCAAAATACACGAAGGTTGTGATGGATATACAATAATTCAAGATATAACTGATGAAATTCTTTATACAATGCACGATACATCTATATATGGCTTTGCAGAGGATAATATGAAACATGATTTTCATAAATATAGAGAAAATTTTCTTGATAAAGATGATATCTTAGACAAAATATCTAAATATGGAATAGATAGCTTGAGTGAAAATGATAAATTATTTTTACAAGATAAAAAAATAAAACATCCAATGGATATATAAAATAAAAAACCATCTTAAAGATGGTTTTTTATTTTTAAAAAGCTCCTTCAGCACCAGTTCCCGATTCTGGACCACCGTATTTACCAGCATCTTCCCATTCACCATTCTCTTTTTGTTTAACTATTTTTGCCTTCATAACTACCTTTGCAACATCTGAAGGATTAACAGCATCTGCTCCTATTTTTCCACCCAAGAAAGCATCTACACTTGGTGCATTTTTTTTAGCAACATCAAATCTATCACCAAAACTAGCAGCATAATCATTATATTTTTTTTTAAGTGTTTCTTTTTCTTTTTCAAGATTTGCAAGAATTTCTTTTATAACAGCTTGTGGTCTCAAACCACCTAAAAAAGCCTCATTAGTTGTATCTATTGAATAACTTTCAAAATTTTTTAAATATTTCATATTAATTTTAATATTTTTTTATAATCTATATATTTAATTAAAAATCTTACTTTTTTCAACTTTTTCTTCAAAATAAAAATTAATATATAATAAAAATAAAATAAATTACTATGATAATAAAAAAATTCAATACCCTTAACGAGAAATGGAAAGGTAAAGAAGTTGAGGTTCAAAAAACAGGAGAATATGCTGATAAAACTATAGCAGAACTTAAAAAAATGAAATCAGATCTTAAAAAAGAAAATGATAAATACCAAGAAGATGGTAAAGATGTTCCTAAAAAGAATAAAGAAAAAATGAGTGAAATCATATTTGCTATAAGAGCAAAAGGTGGTTGGAAAAAAGGTGAAGGTGCTACTAATGAAGGTATGGAAACTGAAAATTATATGTTTTTTAGTAATTTAAAAACAATTAAAAGATTAGTTGATGAAATGTTGGAAATGGATGAAAATAATGTAGATGATTTACTTAAAGATCATGATTGGGCTTCTAATCATATATCAGTAGCAAGTGAGAACTTAGAACAAGTTTTCGATTTTTTAGCAGGTACACAAAGTGATGATTTTACTAATTCAGAAGAACCAGAAGTAAAATCTTTTAAAGACTTTAAAGGTGATAATCCACAAGAAAACATATAAAAATGATATTTATAAGTTAATATATAAATAATAAAAATAAAAAAAATTATGCAAAATTTTAAATACTTAAAAACCTTTGATGCATTTAATTATAAAGATGAAATAATAGAAGAAGGTTGGTTTGGTCCTAAAGATGGTGAGTGGTCTAAGGATATCAATACGAATTGGAAATCATTACAAGATGGTAAACTTTCTAAAGAATCTTTAAAGAAACGATTTGAACAATATGGTTCAAGCTTTGGATTTGATGGACAAAATGCAATAAACTATGCAGGTAAACAAGCACCAACTGTTTATGCTTATTTATATAAAAATGCTGATTACAAAACAGTTAAAGAAGATGAATTCGCTAAAGTGCACTTTGATAGATGTAAATCAGTTGTAAAAGAAGGTGAAAAATGGATTGATAATACTTTGGTTAAAGGAAAGAGTGGTGTCAATGATTCAAATTAAAACAAATAACATTTAAATGAAAAAAATAGATAATTTTTATCTCTTTTTTTCATTTATTAATACTTAATATTTTTTTATCAACATTTGTTAATGATTCAAATCCAAATTCATTAATCTTATCTAGGATTGTATCAACATTTAAATTTTCTATTAAATAATTTTGAAAATGGCTATCACTAATATCAATTTTACCAATTAAGAAATCATTAGTTATATCATCTATATCAAATTTAACTTCATATTTATAAAATAAATATTTTATATATTCTAAAGCTTCTTGATTACATAAATAATAAACAAACATATGACCATTTTCATCAAACATATCATACGATCTATTACCATTTTCAAAAAAGTTAAATATTCTATCTTCCTCATCTTTAGTGAAATTTGATGTTAATATCTCATCTCTTTCTTTAGTTAAATCAGTTTTAATTTTGAAGATCTTCATGGTGTAAATATTTAATGATTGTTTAACAAATATATAATATTAATTTGAAATATCCTAATTAATTTATAAAAAATAAACTTTCAATATAACTATATATAAAATTAATATGGAAAAACTTGAAGAACTATTAGAATTTCTCTTTGAACGTAGGGAAGATGATAGAGTTGAACTTAAAGCAGAAGTAAGTGGTAATTATACAAATTACTATATATACTTTACTCCTGATCAAAAAGATGATAAAGGGTTAAATAAATACTTCCATAGATTAAGTATCTACATTAGTAGCGAATTTAAATTCATTGAAATAAGTTATGGTAATAGTAAAGATGATGAAGTGACATTTAAAGATGATACATTAATTGATACTTGGTCAGAAAAAATAGAAAATTATTTGGAAACAAAAAAAAGTGAAATATTTGACAACTTAATCAATACTGCTTTTTCAGATGCATATAAAAAAGATTTCATCAGAGATTGGAAAATGATAAAAATATTAGATAAAAATGAACCTTTATAATCAAGAAGAACTGGATAGAATTAGTAAAATAAAAGAAACTAATGATAAATTAGAAGAATTTTTTAATGATAAAAGAACCGAATGGAATAATAATGTTGAACCTTTGTTCAAAGTATTAACAGTGGATCTTTCTAATCCTTCTAACGGGAAAAAAATATTAGAAGCACAATCATTAGCACTATCATACAGACAAATGATAAATGAAAATATAAATTTCTTTTTAAATAAAAGAAGTAAAGAATCCACCAAGATTAAAAAAATAAGACAAGATAAATTTGTTTTTTATGCAATCGGGTTTCAAGTTAAAACAAATACAGGCGAAAAAGCTATACTAATAGATGCACATTTAGCTGAGAACGATCGTTGTATTGAACTAATAGAAAGCTACATAACCTTTTTAAGAGATACTGTTAAAAATCTAGAAGCATTTGGGTTTACTATTAAAAATATGATAGAATTATTAAATTATTTAGGAAGATAAATATGAAATTTAGATTAAAAGAAGATTGGTATGTTGAAGACTTTTTTGATAAAGTTAAAATATATGATGCTGGTCAAGTATTCACACCAACAGAGGATGGTAGATATTTAATGAAAGGACTTAATGGCTCGGAAATGTATCTTCGTTATGATAACATGCTTACAGCAAAAGGTATAGGAAAAGATGGTTTACCAGGTGAACCATTATTTGAACCTATAAATGAGCAAGAAATTGAATTAATTGTTGAAGAAATAAATGATGAAATTATTGAAGATACTAAAAAGTGGAGAATACAATTGGATGTAAACACAACACAATCCAAATTAAAAGAAATACAAAAATTTATACATGAAAATATACCTAATATGTTATGAGAATAAATAAAGCAACAGTAACCTATTCATCTATCGTTAAAATAGGTGAAGAAATACAAAAATTAGAAAATGAAACAGGTCTAAAATATCTTAAATTACATAGAGGTATTATGGATGTTACAAATATTGATATTAATTCAGTTAATATTAATTTAGACCTCAATAGCTTGACTACTCAACAATATAGTGGGAATGATGGTCATCCCAAACTAATAGAAGCCATTAGAGAGGACTTTGATATAAAAGATAATATAATTATAACACCTGGTGGAATGGCTGCATTAGATCTAATTATAAACTCACTTGATAATAATATATTTTGGATTCCAAATTTCCACTGGGGCTCTTGGAATAAAATATTAAAAACTCATGATAAGGATATAAAAACATTTGATGACTTCTCACTAGATAATTTCAGACCTAGAAGTGGTGTTGTTATGTTGTGCTACCCATCTAATCCAACCGGATATTGTCCTGATTTTAAAACATTAAAAACTTTTATAGATTATACAAAGGATAATAATATTACTGTTATATTAGACTTACCATACTATCATTTATTTAATAGTAATGAAATATCTGAACTTCTATATGATAATGTAATTCTAGTATCATCTTTTTCAAAATCAATAGGTTTATCAGGATATAGAATCGGATTTATTTCAACTAAAAATAACGGATTATATCAAACTTTAAAAATAAGATCTCTTTATAAATATAATTCAATATCAACTTTACCCCAAATAATAATATCTGAATTGTTAAAAGAAAAAAAAGTAATATCAAATTATAGAAATATAACAGTAGAACACATAACTAAAAATATTAAATATCTAACTGATAATGGGCTATTGTTCAATGAATATACAAGCATACCAATTGGACCATTTGCAGTAATTAGTATTGGTTATGAGAAATTATTAGAGTATAAAATTTCAAGTGTACCAATTAATAATTTCTCATTATTAAAAATGAGAATACATGATAATTGTAGTAGAATATCAGTTGCAGTAAATCATGATCTATTTAAAGAATACTTTGATAGATTATTAAAATAAAAAAAACGACACTATTTGGTGTCGTTTTTTATTTCTTTAAATGGGAAACGAAATTGATAGTTATTAACCCATCTACCACCAATTTCTATTAGAGAATTATCAGCACTTTTACCATCATCATCTAATTCATAACCTAAATCTAACATTCTCTTTTCTATGCTTAGAAAATCTCTAAGAGCTTTAAATGGATTGGCTTCTGTCAATTTCTCAGCGTGACCTACTATTAAATAACCATTTTTATTTTTATCAGCATAATGTTGATTTTCTTTATTATATAAATAAAACATACCGTCTTCCCAATATGGTTTAATCTCAATCTTAAATCCATTATCAATTAAATCAATAAAAATCCATTTTATCTCTTCTATATTTGGATCATTTGATTCTACTATTCTACTAAATTTTCTCATTATAATTTGTTAACTTTAATCTTATTTGGAAACTTTTTAGCCATTTCCAAAAGCTTCTCAACTACTTCAATACCTTCCTTATCAAATTTAAGTGGATTACCTATTTCATCATTGCCTATATACTCTTTTCTTCTTGGTTTAGACCAAAGAGCATCATAATCAAGTCTTCTTTTAAGAATACCTCTAAGAAAATCTTCATAACCTGGATATTCAGCAACAAACACATCCACAGCATTATCAACAGAACGATCTATATCTATTTGCCAACCAAAATATTCTGGTGTTTTCCAACCATTTTCATTAGCAACATCTATTCTAAAATAACTTGCATCATTTAACTTACCTTCAATTCCACTAACACCTAGAACATTCTCAACATATGATTTAAATTCTTTCCAACCATGAACATCCTTTGATGGTACAGAAGTACTATCATTATATCTCAAAAAAATATCAGAATATGTTCCATCATTAGTTTTCTTACCTATTATCATTTCATCAGCTTTAAAATAATCTAAACCAAGATCAAATAATCTTTTATTAGCAATGTAAATATCATTAATACATTCCATATAATCCATATTATCATCTTTAGAACCATAACGAGTAAGATGTATAGAATAGAAAGGTTTTGCATGATCAATTTTTAATTCAAATCCATTATCAATCAAATTAATAAATATATTTTTAATATCAGTATAAATCTCACTTTCTAGTGATTCTATTATTTTAGTAAATTTTCTCATTAATCTCTAATATCTTTATCTATCTCTTTATCCTCCTCTTTGTCAGCTGTTGCATCAACTTCCATAGCATGATATAGTTTTTTAACCTCACTATCACTCATTGCTTTTAAATCGCTCTCATCAAATGATGAAACATCAATTAACCTCTTTTCCATCTCTTTACGACTTATTCTCTCCTTATCATTAGGATCCAAATCATAACTATTCTCAGGATGTCTGTTAAAGTTCTTATACTCTTTTAAATATTTAAATTTCATAACATTATTTATTTTTTTTTCTGATATACCCAAAATAAATTGAATATCCTTTTCAATAATATCCAAGCCCTCATCAACCGATTTAACAGATTTTTCAAAATCTATACTATCACCCGCATATTTTGTTATATAAAGATCATCAATACTAAACTCATATTTAATAGCTAAATCATCTTTTGTGAAATTAACAATCAAATCATGATCATTTTTATTCTCCCACTCATAAATCAAATTTGATGATATTGATTGATCCTGTGCTTGTGCCTGACTTTGTGAAATACTATTAACCAAATCACTAATTTCCTGCATTTTTGCATCTATCATACTATTTGAATTATCAACAAATTCTAAAATATATCTATTCCATTTTTTTATCATAGATTATATATTAAAATAAAATAAACAAAAATGTCTTTTTTGAATATATTATTTATAAGATTAAATTATATGAGCAATAAAACAAAAATAAAAGTAAAATCTGATATGTTCCCTGATTTTATATCAAAGTTAGCAGACCTAACTGATATATCAGATACTATTAAACTCAAAATTGATAACGATAATGTTATGATGTACTCAACATTGGGTGGGGCAGTGCTTTTAGCATTTAAAAATTATCTAATTGATACAAATGACTATTTCATTATTGATGAACTTGAATACTCAATCGATGTAGTTATATTAAATGCTAAAAAATTTGTTAAAAACTTAAACTTCTTAAAAGAATCAGATAATGTAGTTATAAACTTAACACATAAATCATCCCAAGATGATGATAATGTAATGGTTGCTAGAACAATACAAATAACAGGTGGTAAACTTAAAATTAATTGGGTTGCCGGTGAACACTATGAAATTAGAGATATCACAAAAGATATATTAAATGATAGACTTAACCTAAGACATCGTAAATGGAATTTTACCATATATAAACAAGATTTTAATGATATTAAAAAATTATCATCTATAAATGGTGATAAATTACTCAATATAAATGTAAATAACGGAAAAGTAGTTATATCAGAAACTGGTGCTTGGGAATTAGATATATTTGATACAATGGATGACCGAAATTCAACAATGATATTAAATAAAAGATTCCTAAAATGTATAGATGATAGCAAAGATATAGATTTTAGTATATTTGAAAATTTTATGCTAATTAAAGATAATACCACAAATCTAATGCTATCCTACGAACAAAGCTTTGATGAAAGTGAATATGAATAATAGACGAACATATTATAGAAATAATGTGAGAAATTCAAGATTTCCATATGTGCTTATTCTAGTGATAATATCACTATTATATGTTATGAATAATATGAATAAAGACAATAACGAACTAATCACAGATAACGAAATACTACAATACGAAATACTAGAAAAAGATTCCATAATAAATTCATTAAATAGAAGAAAAATTATAATAATTGAAAAACCAGTTAAGGTTATGAAAGACTATAAAAGACCTAGTAAAATTATAAAAGACGATAAACTAATTATAAATGAAAATGTGGATGAAAACCAATTTACCAATGAAAATGGGTTGGATAGTGATACTAATGTGGTTTTATGATCAGAATTAGGATTGGTTTTTTAACTTTTCTAAGAATTCTTTCTCTATCATCCTGGATTTGGTAGAATTTATATATCTTTTAGTTATACATAAATTTTCAATAGAACCAATTTCACTTGGATCAATGTTATTTAAAAATCCATAATAAACTGAATTTTTATGATCTATTGTCGGATAGAAACGATGTGTATGAGTATGTGAAAAATATCCCTTTATATTCTCACCATCATAATGATCAATTCCATCCCAGTTTTCATATAATTCTTTTTCAAATTTATTAGTTATTCGTCTAACATTCTTTTTATATATTTCCCACTCACTTAATAAATGATCAGGTAGTATAGATCCTCTTTCTATTTTAGTATTTTTCATAGATTGTTGTACTTCAGGAACTTTACTAACATTATCAACTCCATATCTTTCCATACATGTTTCCTTATTTTTTAAGATAGTCTCATCTTTCTTTTCAATACAAGTATTCCTATATTCCTCACATTGAGTATACCACTCAACACCATATCTCTCCAAAAATGTAGATTTTGACTTTTCCTTTGAAACTTCATTTTGTTCGGCCATTCTATTTTTAAATTCATCAGTTTTTGAATATGAATCTACTCCATATTTCTCTATCAATGTATCCTTACTTTTATTTCTAAACTCATCAGATGACATCCACTTTCTATTATAGTCCTTACTTTCCTGCGTTTCAAAATAAGATCTTACACCATATCTCTCTAACATAGTTTTCTCACCCTTATCACCACCTTTCTTAATGCCTTTCCATTTTAAACTTTCTGTTTCTCTAAATTCATCTGTCATTGAATATGATTTAACACCATATTTTTCCATACATGTTTTCTCTTTCTCAATATTTTTACATTTAAAACAAGAATAATAGTTTTTACCATTCCTATTAAAATTAACTAAATACTTACTATAATTTATTATATTTTCAGAACTACATATTTCACATACCGCAGTTACCTTAACATTTGAGCCCTGGAACAAATCACAAACTGAAATATACATTTCCTTAACACCATTTTCTATTTCATATCCTAAATTTCTAAAATGTGATACATTTCTATAATTTATCTTCATTAAAATCTTATATTCTTTAATCATATCGTTTATACTATTTTAATTATATATAAAATAATATACTCCCCCTTTAAAACTAATTTGATTATTTCTGATATAATATATATGACTAGAGAAGAAAAAAAATTAAAGATCGAGTCTTTAAAAAAACAAGCGAGCGAGCTAAAGAAGGAGGCAGACTATTACAATGCCCTTCAGCTCGCTCTTTTGTAGCCCCCAATACAATGTATTGGGGGTAAAAGACTAAAATTAGTATTGAACGGTTCTTACGGAGCGATGGCAGCTTCCTACTTCGTATTATATAATAATGCGGTTGCTGGAAGTATAACTGCACAAGGTAGGCAGCTTACACAAACAATGGATAAGGTTAATAAAGATTATTGGCACAATCAATGGCATCTAGATGTTGAATTACATAAGAATTTATGTATAAAAAATGTTAGTAAAATTAATGAGGATGAAAATGTAAGTATTTACGCGGACACAGATTCTCTTTTTGTGTCATTTGAACCAGCAATTCGACATTCAGAATGGAAGAATTTAATATTCAACACGAATATGTTAAATTCCATTGGTAAGAAATTTATCATTTTATCAAATGAACTTCCAAGTTTTAATAATCCAAATTGTTTAGGTATTTCTAAAACTGTTGATGAATTTGAGAAGTTATTAACATTAGAATATGATTTGGTTTTAATTGATGGTGTATTTGTTAAGGATTATGGTTTAAATGATTTAATAAATAATGGTGCATTAACGGTTAAACCTAAATGGAATTGGTGTAAAGAATTGGATTATATCCAAGGTATAGACCATTTCAGATATGGTGGATATTTTAAAAAGTGTTTAGTAGATTATGGTGATTTATATGGTGTTGAGAACAGACAAGATTTTGAGTTAGAACGTATATCAGAATCGGTTATCAGTTTGGCAAAAAAGAAATATATTCAACATGTTTCATTTGAGGATGGTATAAATTACGATAGGTTAACATATTTATTTCCAAAGGGAGTTGAATTGGTAAGATCTTCCACACCTTTATTTGCAAGGGAAAAGATTATCACAATTGTTAAATATTTATTTGAGAATTCTGATACCTTTAACATAAAGGACTTATTAAAATTGGTTAAGAATCTTAGAAAGGAATTTGAGTTAGCTGATATTGATGATATTTCAATGCAATCATCTTGTTCTAATTATGATACTAAGGTAATTGATGATAATTCATTGCCATTAAAGTTTGTTAATGGTGCTCACTTTGCAGTTAAAGCAAGTGCATATCATAATTATTTATTGAAACAGAATAAGGAGTTACAAACACGATATGAATTTATTAAGTCTGGGACAAAGATTAAGTATTATTATTGTAAGAATAAGAAAAATGGTGATATATTTGCCTATATTAGGGGATCATTACCTATTGAGGTAGCACCTGAAATAGATTATGATATACAATTTGCTAAATCTATTTTATCACCAATCAATACAATTATTGAACCATTGGGTATGCCAGAAATTACAGAAAGATTATCAGTTATACAGGATATATTTGGTGGATTTGGAAAGGTTTCTAAAAAATGATGTAGAAAATCTACATCATTTTTATTTTATTTTATTTTATGAGATTAATTGAGGAGATAAATATTACAACATCTATTATTCGGTTCTATGATGGGATAGACTTTGACATGATTAGAGATCATACTACTGAGGATTTTCTTATATTCTTTATTGATAGTTGGTCAACTGAAGTTAAGAAGTGGGAAAGGGATAATAAAATAAACAATATATTAAACAATATATATAATGATTTCAATCCTAGTGAAATAAACAATAATTTTATATCAATTTATCAAACTTCTGGTGATTTGGACTTAGTCTATAAAACAGTAAGAGATAGGTTATTAGATAAAGAACCATATTTCAATAACTGGAAAGTAATTGTATAAAATATTAATTCTAATATTAATATATACTATAAAGTATTAAATATCTTATGGAAGATAATGATTATGGTATTCAGAAAAGGGTGGATGGTTTATTAGATAAGATATCTAAACATGGTATTTCAGCACTAAGTAAATTAGAAATTGATTTTTTAGATTCTTTTAAGAATGGTGAAGAATTAGAGTATCTTAAAATTTTATTAAAAGATGAGGCGGATAGGACTTTTATAGATGATCTTGGGATATTTAAATTTGAATACATAAATAAGGAAGTTAAAAGGAATAAAAAGACATCTGAAATTGAAACACACTATATTGGTATTATATATTGCCCTGATTTAAAATTATCAAGTGGTAGAAGAATACCAGGTAGAATGGTGGGTAAGATTGTGTTATTAAATGATGGATTTATAATACCTGAATTTTTCATAAAGAATGAAAAATATGATTTATATGATTTTTGTGAGGGATTGGAGTATGAGTTAGATATATTTTTTGATTTTGTTGTTAATGAAATACAAGAAAGACAAAAATAGATATTAATATATAAGTAAAAATAAACTAAAACAATGGGAAAAATAGTTAAAAAATATGAAGAGTTTGTATATGGTTCTGAATCTAAACCTGCACCAACAACAACACCTGCACCAACAATTACACCTAAACCAGCTAGACCGATGAGACCATCAGTTATACCAACTGAGAGACCTTCAGTGCAAGATGATCCATTAGCTGGATATAAAGATGGTTTATCATATTTACATGATAAATTAGAGGGTTCTGAATTACATAATAATATTCTTACATATAAAGGTTATGAAATAGAACAACCATCAGAGACTGGTAATTATGTTGTAGATGGTGTTGACCTAAAAACTAATGATGTTTATGCTGTTATTAAGTATGTAAATATTGAAAAAAAGTATAATGAGAGTAAATCTTATAAAACTACAAGAAAATTTGGTAAATAAAAAAAATCCACTCATTTGAGTGGATTTTTTTTATTTTTGTACATCTGTTGATGTTCCATCAGTATTAGTTGTTTCGGGATTAGTTGTTTCATTTGAAGAATCAGAAGTAGATATATCAGATATATTTTGATTATCACTTTTCTCCTTTTGGATTTGTTTAATAATATAACCAGCTATAAAAAATTGTATAGATGCCCATAAACCAAATCCATAAGCATCTAAAACATCTATTTTTTTAACCAAAAAGAATATCATACCCCATTCAGCAATTATAAATCCAATTCCAGATTCAATTCTTTTTTTAGAGAAAAAAGATTCTTTATTAGAGTAAATATTCATTATCTCAGTGAAAAACCACTTGATATTATCAATTAATTTATTTTTCATAATTTCATTTTATTTTTATATATAAATAAAATGACATTCTATTTTAGAAAGAATCAAAAAATTTAAATTTTTTATTATAGTCAACTTCTTGTATTTTATTAACTCTTACAACTTTTGGTATCCATTTCAAATCATATTCATCTTTACTGAAAAAATCATCTAGTCCTAATTTATTATATGGATCTTCTACTAGTTGTGCTAATTTGTTCATATCCTTGACTTTACTTATCCTATGTAATAAACGATCAGGATCATCTGTTTTCTTTTTATCCACTATATCTTGGAATAATTTTTTCCATAGAAAAACAGGATAACCAGCTTTTATTTTTTGCTCGGATTTTTTAAAACCTGCATCATCATTATCATAAAAATATCTTATATCTAGACCATTATTCTCAAGTAATGTATTATCAGTATTAACTCCAACTAAACCAATCGAATTGGGATAAAACATAGAATCTATATATCCTTCAAAAACTGTAATAACATCACCTAAGTTAACATTAAGTATGTTAAAATAATATGACAATTTATTATAAAGAACTAATTCATTTATATCAATATCAGGTTCATCTTTTCCAATACTGACCCATTCATGTAAATTTTCATAATTATATATTTTGAACATTCTTCGTTTACCTTCTTTAAGATTACGAATTTGCATACCTAATACTTTATCATCTCTCCTATTTAACATTATTATTATCCATTCTGATTCATCTTCATTTTTCCAATATTTACCTTGATAAATATTTTCATGTAATTCTGGACCAATACCTCTATTTAATAAGTATTTATATACACCACCATTTAATTGTATTGGTTTAAAATCTGATATGGGTGTTAAATTATTAGAGAAAACTCTTTCAAGTTCTGATAAATCAATTAGATTTTCTAATTTAGCATCGGACATATCATTTTCATAATCTGAATAAGTGACAACACTATTTAAGTGTTCTATCATTTCTAATTTTTTATCAGGATCTACTTGTTCATTAAATTTTTTACATAGTTTATCAAGTGTCATAGATGCACCACAATTGAAACAAATGTATCTCAATTTATTAAGATATAGATTACCCCTTTTTTTATGTTCATTTTTGTGAGAATCACCACAACAAGGTGCACAAAAATTAAATCTATCATTAAAATCATTAATACGTCTTCTAGTAGAAGATGAAAATTCTTTATTTAGTATTTTTTGTATTAAACCTTTTATATATTCCTTATCCATATATATAATATATGTTTATTTTTATATAAGTTTTGATATTCAAAAAAAATCCACCTATATTTTAGGTGGATTTGTAATATCATCTTTAGTTATTATTTTTTTAATTTTTTTCTTTTTTTTAACAGCATTATTTGATAATTTTGTTAAAAGTTTTGTTTGCCCAATCATCCTTGCTATGAATGGCTCTTGACTATTCATATCACCAGACATTGCAGCATTTGGTGTTTGCATAGACATAGTAGATGTTTGCATAGGATCTTGACTTTCTCTAAATTCTTTATATTTTTTAATACCTTCAAATTTTCTAGAAGATTTAGTTACATTTTTTGGATTATTTGTATTTTTAACTACAAATTCTACTATATTAGGAAAACGTTCATGATTTATATTATTCATTAAATACTCAATGTGTTTAACATTTTTTAAATCATCATCCGAAAAACCAATTCTGGCTTTTAATCCAATATTTTTAGCAAACTTATCAATTTTAGATTTGAAATCTAAAAGAGCCATCTCCTTAGCCTCTTCTGGATTACTCGCATTACCACCTCTTGATGGAGCAGAAACCCCAATAAAATCACAATTATCTAAATAGTTAATTACTAATTTATTCTTAGATGGTGTATTTGTATCAAGAAATCTTGGTATCGTATCTATACCATCCCCATTAAAAAGGTATACAAATTTTAATAGATGATTATACATCTCATCTTTTTGATCATTAGTTAAGATATTATCAATAATATATTCAACTCCTTTTCTCATTGGTCTAGGTTCATGACCACGTGCAGTTATTATAGAAAATACAGATCCATTTATAATACACTCTATAAAATCATCCCAAGATGGTGCGAATTTTTTTTCAGATATAGCAATCTTAACATCATCTAAAAAAGCATCTTCACCCCTTGGTCCATTATCTCTAAATTCTGAAAAAGCTGATGCTGGATCATTATTTAATAATCTCCAATTCTCATTATCTGACCTAACAATAGCAAAATCTGATGTAGACACATCCTCAGGCATCCAATCACCATCAATTAGGTGTTCCATATGGATTTTAGTAGGCATATCAAGAATATTATTATCCCAATCAAATGAATAATAAAACATTACATCCTTATTATTTAAACTATCATTGGATTTAGTTAATCCATTTTTATCACTCATAAACCAATTTATTTATATTTATTTGCAAATATACAAAAAATAATTAATTATTTCTTTTTATTGATAAAAGATTGAAAAGATTCTAATTTACCTTCTTCATCTTCTTCATCTTCATCTTCAAAATCCTCTTCCTCTTCCTCTTTATCAAATTTATCAAATGATTGAGCATCTTCGTCTTGACCTTCTTCATCTTCTTGACCTTCTTCAGTATCAATTGAGAATTCTTCTACAACTTCTTCATCTTTAGTTGCAGTTACAGAGATAACTCCATCCTTTTCTTCAATATCAATAAAGTATCCATTAATTTCTACAGTTGTTTTCATATTATTATTTTATTTTTTAGTATATATTAATTTTCAAAACTATATTTAATTAAACTTTTATATTATTTATAGATAAAAAAGAAAAAAATAAATTAATGGATAATTCAACTGATTTTGAAAAATTTGCAAAAAGTAAAAAAATAAACAGCAGTTATATAAATTATTATAAAAAAAATACAAGTGGTATTTTTGAACCAACTTTACACCCAACAGATGTTTTTAGTAAATTATTAGACGATAGAATAATTATGTTAACCGGAGAAGTTGATGATTATATATGTGATCTTATAAAAGCTCAATTATTATATATGGAAAGTCTTAATGATAATGATATAACACTCTATATTTGTTCTGGTGGAGGTGATGTCTATTCCGGTTTGGGACTACTTGATGTTATGGAATTTGTTAAACCTGATATCATAACAGTTAATACTGGTCTTGCTGCATCTATGGCAGCAGTTCTTTTATGTGGTGGCACAAAGGGAAAGAGAAAAGCACTTAAAAGAAGTCGCACTATGATTCATCAGCCACTTGGTTTTGGTGCTAGTTATGCACAAGCATCTGATATAGAAATTGATGCAAAAGAAATAAACTCTCTTAAAAAAGAATTATATGATATAATTTCTGAAAATACTGGTCAAACATATGATAAAGTATATAAAGATAGTGATCGTGATTACTGGATGAGTGCTACTGAAGCTAAGAAATATGGAATGATTGATGAAATAATACAAAAAAGAAAATAATTATATGGAACTATTTATACCAGATATTGGAACAATTCTAAAACTAGAACAAGATTGGCAATTTACTTTATATAATGAATATAGAAATACTCTACATGAGAAATTAAATATATCAAAACACACACAAGTTGTTGAAATTCCAAAGGGAACTCTAATTAAAGTAGAAAGAATTTATATTAGAAAGGGAAGTTCTCAGTTTAGTTCAATTACTTTTTCTATACCAAATGTTAAATCAAAAGCAGATAAATTAAATTATCCTAATAATGTTGAATTAGGGGGTGCTAAATTTTGGGTCAAATTACATGAATGTAATGGTTTAGAATTTTCCTCATTAGAGGGTAATAAAGAAACAGTAAATGCAGTTAGAGAATTATATTCTGAAATAGAAAATGAATGCAATCTAGATAAAAATTCACCTTTTAGAAATTCAACAAATCTATTAAAGTTATTTAATTCATATTTAGGACCAGGTAAAAATTTAAACAATTTAACAACCAATGATTCAATTGAAACTTTTTTAAATAAGATGTTAGTTAGAATGGAGAAAGAAAATGATAAAAATATTGAAGCATTTTGTGAAAAGTTCAAATCATTTATTAGAGACTTTAAATTGAGATCTATATTTGATGAAAATGAAATAAGATATAATGAATAATTTAAAATAAAAAAATAAAAAATATATGAAAATATTAGCAAACGATGGTATTTCAGATGAAGGTAAATTAGCATTAGAAAATGCTGGTTACACTGTAGTAACTGAAAAAGTAGATCAAAAAGATCTTATTAATAAAATTAATGAAGAAAACTATGAAATAGTTCTTGTTAGAAGTGCAACAAAAATAAGAGAAGATATTATTGATGGTTGTCCTAATCTAAAATTAATCGGTAGAGGTGGTGTTGGTATGGATAATATATCAGTATCATATGCAAGAGAAAGAGGAATTAAAGTAATTAATACACCCGCATCTAGTTCACAATCCGTAGCGGAATTGGTAATTGGTCAAATGTTTTCCATATCTAGATCATTATATGATTCATCTAGACAGATGAATAAAAAAGATTTTGACTATTTGAAGAAATATTATGCAAGTGGAATAGAATTAAGAGGCAAAACATTAGGTATAATTGGATTTGGTAGAATTGGTCAATCGTTAGCAAGTTATGCTATTGGTATGGGTATGAGAGTATTAGCAGTTGATATTGAAGAAAAAACAGAAACAGTTTATTTAAACTTACCTTGGACAACATCTGAAGGACAGGATGTATCTAATCAAGTAGGTATAAATATTAAAACAACTACTAGTATTGATGAATTACTACCTAAATGTGATTATATTTCAGTTCATATACCAAAACAAGAAAATGGTGATTCTGTTATTAATGAACGAGAATTCAATCTAATGAAAAAAGGTGTTAGAATTGTAAATGCCTCTAGAGGTGGTGTAGTAAATGAAGATGATTTATTGGTAGCATTAGAAAATGGACAGGTAGCAGCAGCTGCATTAGATGTATTTGAAGATGAGCCAAATCCAAATAATGATCTTTTATATCATCCTAAAATAGCTGTAACACCACATATTGGTGCTGCTACATTAGAAGCACAAGATCGTATAGGACTTGAATTAGCAGAATTAATAAAAGCCGAATTCGGAACATTCTAAAAATAAAACCACATTTAAAAAATGTGGTTTTATTTTTTAATATATAAATTATGAGAAAATTTTCAAAAATAGTAGAGTCAAATGAGTATGACCAAACTTCTTTTAAAAGAAGCCCATTAGTTAATAAAGAATTTTGGGATATTAGAATACAACCACTAATAGATAGTGTTTTAGCAGCACATCCTAGTTTATTTACTAAAGATACTATTCAATATTTAGTGGATTTTATTAGAAATGTAAACAAAGATTATATCAAAAAAGCAAGTAGCACTATACAAGATGCAAATTCTTTTTTTAAAGCATTTGATATTGATGCAACTAAAGATGAAGTAATAGATTATATTCAGGAATTTATAGATAATAGTTATGATTTATATGAAAAATTTCTATTGACATCAGGTGAATATAAAATTGGATTAACCGATTTTAATTACAAGGATTTTAAAGATTTTGTAATGGATCTCAAAGGGGTTTATAGTAAATTATTCATGATAATTGATGTTGGTTTTGAAATACAATTAACGTATAAATATAAAAATAAAAATGTTAATAACGTAACTCGTAATATTCCTAGTAATGTATCATTGCTAGGACAACCACCAAAAAAAGCAAATATAGATGAGTGGTTGAATTTAAATGGTTTAGAGGAATTATCTCAATTAGAAAACTTAGTAGTAGAGATATACATATTCAATCCATCTTATAGATTAAAATAAAAGAATAAAAAAAACCACTCAAAATTGAGTGGTTTTTTATTTATGTTTTGGCAAACATTATTCACCTTTTGGTTTTTTTGGTGATGGTTTTCTACGTGGTTTTTTTGGAGCTGTTTTAGCCTCAGGTGCAACCTCAGTAGGTGTTTCAGTTTTTGGTTTAGGAGTTCTTTTAGCCTTAGCCTTAATTTCTTTAGCTGTAACTTTTTCATCCTTAGCAACCTCAACTAATCTTTCAACAATTTTTTCAGTTGGTTCTTCATTGATAGTTTTTTCAACTTTGTCAATAACTACTTTTACATCTTCAACAACTGGTTTAGCTTCATCTGTAACCGTTTTAACTTCCTCAGCAATAGTTTTAACTTCTGCTTGTACTTCATGCTCTCTTTTGAAAAGATCTTTAAGCCATGATATAAATCCCATAATTTTTAAATATTTTTTATGTATATATATCTTTTTTCTTCTTCCCTCTATAAAAAACCAGCAAAAAATAATATTTTTTTATTTAAATAAACATTTATTTATTTTTTATATATAACATGAAATGAAATTTAGATATGATAAAGAGAAAGAGGAACTAGTTGTATCAGAGGCAACTAGGACTGAATATTTCCAAATGGAACTTTGGCTTACTAGAAAACCAAAGGGTTGGAAATATCATCCTTTAGTTAAAGCTGGTATATGGGATGGGAATATTCCACATTTCAAAAATGGTAGAATAAATCTAGGTCTATGGAAAGAAGCTATGAGAGGATGTAAAGAAATTGAAATGCCTTTTCTTCTAGAAAATAAAGAAGACTTTCCAATTAATCGTGATGTAACACTTGAAAAAGTTCAAGACTTCTGTAAAGATTTTTTTAAAAATCATAAAGTTAAAAATAAAGAAGGTGGTTGGAATTCATTCATGCCTTATGATCATCAAATTGAAGCAGCATATAAAATATTAAAAAATCGCTTTTGTATGGCAGAGGTTGCTACTTCTGGTGGTAAATCATTGATCATATCAATAGTTGCTTTTTATACTCTAAAAAACATTAAAAAAGATGCTAAATTTCTCGTAATCGTTCCCTCAATTACCTTAGTGACACAATTTTATGATAATTTTTTAGAATATTATTATGGTGAAAATAACTTACAAGATAAATCAAATATAGATAATACTATACGAATAGAAGAAGTTATGTCTGATAAACCAAGAAAGTTTTCAGGTGCTGATAACCCAAATATTTATATAGGTACTTATCAATCACTTGAAAAATGGCCTAAAAAATTCTTTCAACAATTCCATACAATAGCAGTTGACGAATCACATGGTGCTAAAGCAAAGACCATAACAACAATATTGGAAAATACATTTGGACATGCCTATTCTAGATTTGGTGTATCTGGAACATTCCCACTTGATGATAGTTGCGAAATACTAACAATACAATCAGTACTTGGTCCGAAAATAACCGAAGTTAGTGCAGATGAATTAAAAAAGAAAGGAATTATAACACCAATGGATATAAAAGTTTTATTACTTAACCATAATGATAAAGAGTTCCATGAAAGATTAAAATTGGTCAGGAAAAGCGGAGATGGTAAAGCAGCATTTGATTTTGAAAAAGCATACATTCACCAATCTGATAAAAGATTAGAATTTATCAAAAATTTAGTTAATAAATGTAATAATAATACTCTACTACTTTTTCATACTATTGAAAATGGTCAAAAAATATTCAATAAATTGAAAAGTGAAATAACAGATAAAGAGTTCTATTATATAGATGGTGAAGTAAGTGGTAAAAAAAGAGAAGAAATTAAAAAACTAATGGAAATAACCAAAGAAAGTGTTGAATATACAATTCTAAATTTTGGTAATTTCCAAATAGATGTTAAATCAGATACCCAAATATTATTATCTAATGGTAAATATAAATTAGCAAAGGATATTAATAAAGATGATGATATTGATGATGATTTTTTAGAAAAACTAAAAAAATAATATACTTTTTCAACAGGAGTAAGTATTAATATAATATATACATTATGAGAGATTATAATTTTTTAAAAGATGCTTTAATAAAAAGACATGAAAGTGTTGATAATTCAGAATACTTAGATAAATATATTAACTTTTTAATCAATTATAAAATATCAGAAAGTGTAGAATATTCTGAAAAACACCACATATTACCAAGATCTACTTTTCCTGAGTTTGAAAACGAATATTGGAATATTATTGAACTAGACTATGATAGTCATCGTTTAGTACATCTTTGGTTATTTAAAGCGATAAATATAAGAACTTATCAAAGACCATTAAACTGGATGATGAATTATTATAAAAATAGTTATGAAACATCAAATGCTGCTAAAAAAGGATGGATCAACTTAAAAAATGATACAGAGAAATATAATAATTGGAGAAAAAGTAGATCTGAGTTTATGAAAAATATATCTAAAGAAGAACAAACAAGGAGAGCTAATATTTTTTGGGATAATATATCAGATGATGAGTATATAGATTTTTGTAATAAAATGAAAAGTTATTGGACCGAAGATAAACGAATAGAGAAATCTAAACAAATGAGCGAATATTATTCTAATTTTGAAAATGTTGAAAAGAAAAGAAAAGAAACACAAGATAGATGGGATAGTATGAATGAAGAATACCGACTAAACTTTAAAGAAAAAATGGATAAAATAAACAAAGATGAAACTAAAAGAATTGATGCCGGTATTAAGATAAAGAAGAAATGGGAAGATCCTGATTATTTAGAAAAAATGAAAAATCGCAAAAAGCGAAATGGATTAAAAATAGAAATAATAAAAAATAACGGAGATGTTGAAGTTTTTGAAAATATGGAGGATATAGTTAAAAAATATAAATTCAGCACTCATCTAATAAGAAAATATAGAGACACTGATAATAAAGTTTCAATAAATCATTTAAATGAAAATAATTATATTTTATTAGATTCTATAATAAAAACAATAAAATACTAATGGCTAGAATAATAGACAAAAGAGAAGAAATTAGAGAAGAAGGGGCAACTAAAGTTTTAGTTGCCTCATATTGACGGTACATTATCAACAGGTGTGTCAATAAATGCAATATTTAACGTAATATTCGCAGATTCATTTAAGAGTGAGCAGATAATTATCCAAAGTGTGGGGAGGTCCTTAAGGCTCCATTTTTTAAAGGATAAAGCAACTATTTTTGACTTAGTAGATATATTTGATCCGAATGATATGACCAATGCACTATTTAGACATTATAAAGAGAGGGAGGGATTTTATGTGAAACGAAAATATCCATTTAAAATATTGAAATTAAATTTATGAGTGATTTAATTATAAATGAAAATGGTTTTATAGTATATAAAAATATTGTAACTGATTATACTTGTGAAAACATTTTTAATATTTTATCAAATAATGATGATGTTAGTTTGGTTGATATTTTAAATAAAGAAATAATTATTGATTTCAGGGATAAAAAAATAAACAATATCTTATCGGAAAATTAAGGTTTTAATATATAAATTATTAAAATTAAAATACTATGGCAACAACAATAGATCCATCAACAATATCCGGTAAACTAATACTCAAAAAAGTAAGTGGACCTGGTGAATTAATAGGTGAAACCGAAATAGTTATAGGTGATAAAATACCTAATGCTGTAGTAGTATCTGGTATTCAATTTGACCAACCAGGTGATTATGTAGTATCAGTTACAAGTACTTCACCTGATGTTGAACCAACACAATTTAAAATAACTGTTACACCAGCACCTACAATAATAGGTCAGGATGAATCAAGAGGCAAGGATGATAATACCAATATAAGTGGGACAAGGCCAATAATAGCACAAATTGACATACCAACTATTAAGATACCACCAATACAAATACAAAAGGATGATAATGATCAAACAAATACATTGGTTACATCAAGTGTTGGTATGTTGCCTTTCATTAGTTGGTCTGGAAATCCTATACAGGATAGAGATATTTTAAATTTAAAATTATACCATGAGGGAATAGTCCCTAAGGTTAGATTTAGTTTTGTTGATTCCCAAAATTTTATTAAAACAATAGGTGCTCCACAAGCAGATACTAAATTTGATTTATTTATTAATGCAAGATCAAATAGTTTAAAATCTATACACTTAAAATTCAAAGTAGAAAACTTCAAAGAAGTAAATGGTGGATTGTATAATGTGATTGGTACATTGGATGTATCTAATTTATATCGTTTATATAATGGTAGTATGAAAGGATCGTCATTTGAAGTTTTGAGACAAATCAGTAAAGATATGGGTCTTGGTTTTAATTCAAATATAACTTCCACAAATGATACTATGGTTTGGCGTTTCAATGGTAGTAAAACATTTGAGACTATAACAGAGATTATAAATTACTCATATATATCTGATAAATCATTTATGGTTGGATATATTGATTTCTATTATTGTTTTAATTATGTTGATGTTGAGAAAGAAAGTAAAAGAGATAATACATCTGATGTTGGTATAGAAACTGGTGTAGATCAAAAAGATGATATATCAAAGATTGTTAAACTACAATTAATAAATGAAGAATCAATGAATAAAAGTGCATTCTATTTTGAAAGTGATAAAAAATTAAAAAATAATGCAACTGCTGTCACTAAAGCTGTTGGTAATAGGACAATAACAAAATCATATAATAGATTAAATAAAACTTTTGAGGTATTTGATGTAGATTCTCAAACATCTGATGATAATAAAACCATCATATTAAAAGGTAGTAAGATGGATAAGGAAGATTTTGAAAATAGCTACACAACACAAAATAATGGTAAAATAGATACTGATAATACACATAGTAATTACACATATGCTTATACACAAAATAGACGCAATTTAATAGATTTACAAAAATTAGAACTAAAAATAATATTACCAAATACAAACTTTAATTTATATAAATTCCAAAAGGTAAACGTAAAGGTAATAAATGCTGAGAATTCAATAACAAATCGTGAACGTATTGAATGGCGAAATAGTGGAGATTGGATAATAGCAGATATATCTTTTATATTTGATGGTACACATTTTTATCAAGAAGTTCGCTTAGTTAGAAAAGAATTAGGTAAAACACCAGCTGAAATAAATGCAAATGAAAAATTAGAAACTAAAGATCCTGATAAAAATGCAAAAGTAAATGAAAATCCAGCACCAACACCAGTACTACCAAATAGCATTTACACTATTAGTGATATTTATAGAGTTAAGGATAAGGATAACAATGAATTTTTAATATATGTTAAAAATTTAAGTGATGATGGTAAATCAATTGTGGCACAATTAACATCAGTTGGTACATTTGCACCAACATTGAGCCAAGAACCATCAGCAACACCAGTAATACTTAAAAATTAAATATAAAATATGTCTGATAATATAAATAATAACCCAATTATAGTTGATACTAGTACTTTACCAAGTAAATATCAACCAATTCGATTACAAGATGATTTTAAATTTGATGTAACAAAAGATAATACACTTTCAATTATAGGAATGGGTTCAAATAATGATAAGTTTGTAACTCTACCTGATGGAACTAAAATAGATTTAGGTGAATTAACAATAGTTAAGCAAGAAGACCCATATGATCCAGAAATTTTGAAAATATTAAACCCATATTTAGATGATGGTTCAAATGATTTATCAAGTGAATACATAGAAACACCATATTCCGGATTACCAAATGATGATATTCAAATAGATATGGACACAACACCACTAGTAGAGAATTCTATCTATTTAGAAAATACACAACTTATACAAGGAACTTATAGTGGTTCAAGAGGTCTATATGATCTTAAGGAATTGATTGCAAAATATGAAAGTCGTGGTAATTATGACATCTATAATATAGGGGTAAGTGGTTTAAAAGGTGTGTCATATACTTTAAAACCATCAACACAATCAATCGGATTTATTAAAAGTAAACAAGCTACACGAGAAATGTTTGCTGTTGGTAAGTATCAATTCATACCCAAAACATTAGCTAGTGTTCAAGGTAAGTTAGGATTAAGTGATAATGTATTATTTGATCAAAAAACACAAGAACAATTCATTGAATTTTTACTATTTAAAGCTAGTAATTCAATTAAAAATTATATAAAAGGATTAAATAGTGGTAGTAGTAATGATTTAACTAATACTGTACAAGCTCTATCCCAATTTTATGCATCACTACCAACAATATTATTAAAGAATAACAAAATTGTTGGTAACGTGAATACTGGTTCTGGTAATACTGGTTATTTTGGTGGTGTTGGACCAAACCCATCAAATGTTAAAACAACCGTTAAAATGATGTGTATTAGTTTAATAAATGCTAGGATTGGTTATTCTGGTAAAAAACCAATCTTTATACCTGATTATTATAATACAACGATAGTATAAATTAATATATAAGATATGGCAAATGATGAATTTAAATGGTTTAAAGACCCAAATGGTAAAGATGGTGGTAGTCAACTACTAAATAATACTTCTGGTTATCAAAAAAGTAATGGGAATAATTTAAGACCCAATCCACCATTGCCTGATTTTACACCAGGTTTTACACCAAACTATCTATATTTATCAACAACTGCTAGTAGTATAGCACCAAATGGATGGATAGGTAATTTAATAAAAAATAACTTAATTAGTTTAAGTACTAGTGATAGGTTCGACTTCAATATAAAAACAGGAACTGATGGTAAAGGATTAGCTTCTGGTACATATAGTGGTGCTATATTAAGCAAAAGAGATACATTATTAAGATTTAATGATACAAGCACCGATTATTTTTTACATGATCAACATATAGCAGGTAAAACACCATTTGGTGATGTTACAGATGGTGGTGCTGGATTAAATAATGCTAGGTTATCTAGTTTTAAAGGTTCTGATTATGAAAATCAAGATCCAATAGTATATGGGTTTGAAATAATAATAGATGCTGTATCCTCACCATTATTAAATGGATCTATAGACGATTTTTTAAAACTATATCCAGATGTATCAGAATTACAAGTAAGAAATACTATTTACTATGATTTCAAAAATCAATTTATTAAATTATTCAAAACAAAGGGAACTGTTTCAACAAATACCGAACCAACTTTATTAGATAGTGTTGTTAATAAAAACAATGGTAAATTTATGAGTGTACCATTCATAGATAGTAACCCTTTATACGATTCAGCAAATAGCCCAAATAACTCACTTATAAAATATTTTGGTAAAAAGGCATATTTATCACATTACTTACAAAAAATAGAAGGATTGCATAATTTATCAGAATCTAATAAACCAGATAGTAATAAATATTTAGTTGATTATGGTAAAGATGTTATTAAAATATCATTTGCAGAGGATGTATCATCAACTATGGGAACATTAGCACATCTATATAAATTGCTTTACTGGTCAAAACCTTTGGGTAAAGGTATGATCCCTGAAAATTTACTTAGATTTAATTGTGATATTATTGTATCAGAATGTAGAAATTTTAACAGAGTTAGAAAAAGTGTTAGTTTCAATAATACAGATAGCTCATTGGAAATTATAAAAGATAATGTATCTAGATACATTTATTCTTTAAAAGAATGTCAGTTCTATTTTGATAAAATGCCACATGAAGATTCAATAGATATGGGTAATATTAAAGCATATGGTGATGGTTTAGGTGCATATGAAGTAACATTTGATTATAAATATGTAACTACTAAATTTGAAAAATGGGTACCATCTAAAAATGAAGTAAGTAGTGATAAAAATACAACCCCATTATTTGGCCAATATGTTGGTTATAATAATGGTTCTCTTTGGAAAATAGGAAATAGTGGTGCAAGAGCATCAAAAACAAGTACACCAAATCCATTATTCCATACTGTGCAAACTACTGATGTGTATAATAAAAATGGTGAGGTAAATCCTGTTATATTACAAAGCACATCTAGTGATAATCCAATTAATCCAGCAGGTGTTGATAATCAAGCAACACAAACACCTCTTGTTAATGATAATTTATACGGAACTCAAACAAAAACCACTCCAAGTACACCAAGTGCTCTTGATAATTTGAAAAATAATGCTAAGAAAGTTGCTAAAAATGCTGCTAAAAATGTAGCCAATTTTGCAATAAGAGAAGTAAATCAACAAATAAGCACAAGAGTTCAGCTATTAAATAATACAATTGCTAAAATTAAAAATGCAATTGGATTAGGTAGCACAGGAATAAGTGGTGATAAAAATGTATACCCAAAGCCATATTCACCTATTAGTTTCGGTATATATTTTGATGTTAGAAATCAATTATTCAATTTTGTTGGTGAAGATGTTGCAAGTGCTTTAGCAGGGTTTAATAATGTTATAAATCCATATAACAATCCAATGAAACCTAGTGCAAATCCATTAAGTGCAATACTTCAAAAATATAGTTCAATTCCTGGTGTTGCTAATACCAATGCTAATTATGTCAAGAACACATTAAATGATATAGTTAAAAAATATGGTAAAGGAAATTAATAAACTTTAACTAGAAAACCCATATATAATATATAGAGAAATGGCAAGAGTAGTAATTGAAACCGGTAAAACCTATATAGGTGTAGTAGAAGATAATAAAGATCCTAAAAAGCTAGGTAGATGTAAAATTCGTGTATTTGATGTATTTGATGGTAGAAATAAATCAAATGAATATGAGATATTAACTAATGATTTGCCTTGGGCGTTTCCATGGAAAGATTTAAATGGTAATGAGTTTAATTTACCAGAAGTTGGTAAAATTGTAACAGTTATATTTGAAAACGCTAATCAAAATAATCCAGAATATATATCTGCTGAACATTATAATATAAATTTAGAGAATAAATTATCTAAACTAAGTGATTCTGATTATAATTCAATGAAGTCTTTAATATTTGATCATAAAACACAAATATATGTTAATGATTCAGAAGGGTTAAAACTTGATCACAAATTTAATAATGTTAATATAAAAGAGCAAAGTATAAACCTAAATCTAAAAGATAATTTTGGAAAAATAAATTTAGGAACTTCCAAATCAACACAAAGAGCTATACTAGGAGATAATTTCACAAATTGGTTAGATGAACTTTTAAATATATTTATGAGTGGGGCATTTTTAGGTAATTTAAGTGCACCTGTTATACCTAGTCCTGAATTAGCAGAACATATTCAACTATATCAATCAATAAAAGATCCTAAAATATTATCAAAAAATGTTTATTTAGTGGATAATGAAAATGTTGAAAAATTAGATAGAATATCTATAGGTCAAATTGGTGATAAATGGCAATCAACTATTGAAACTAATAAAATAACAAAGGATGAGGATGTTACATTCAACCCAGTTGATGGTTCATCATCAACTACATTTGAACAGCCTATTAATAGTGCTACAAATTCAACACCAGCTCAGTTAGCACCAGTTGTAAAAGATATAAACCCTGATATTAAAATTATATTAGAAATTATAAAAAATAAAAATTATACCTTATTTTCACGACCATATGAAATGAATATTATCTCCGTTAGAAATCAATGTTTAAAAGTAGGTGATAAATATACAAATGAATTTGTTGATAAGTTATATATAATATATAAAGATGATACAGATCAATGGCAATTAAAACAATATGTATTTTCAACTATACCAGGGGATGATTTTATAGTTACTGATAATTGGGTAAATTCATTAAATCTAAATAGTATTCAATTGGAGTATTTAACTAATAAAATAGGTTTTAAAATAACAGTTAAAGAATATCAAGAAGTTATAAATGATAATAAAATAACATCAGGTGTTAAGATATTAGTACCATCTCAATATTTAGATACGTATGAAATATCTTCTTATCAAGGTGCTCAATCAATGAGCACTAGAATAGGTGCTAAACAAATGATATGGGTAGATCAAGAGTTTAAAAAACCGGAATTTTATCCTAGTAATATGTCAAGCCCTATAAAACAAGATGAAAATGGTTTAAGTGATTTCGGAATTGGTATTCATTTAGGATACCCAGGTGGTAAAAAAGTTGGTAATTGGTCAGTTGATGGTTCACAAGTTTTTTCCACTAAGGATGAGTTAGAAGACTTTTTCAATATGTGCTCAATACATAATCAAAAATATGGTAATTCATTTACATATACATTAGTTACAAAAACAGATTGGGATAATGCAACTATTACTAGCGAAGCTAATAAAAATGATGCAATTTCAATAGATCCTCAAAAAAATAAACCAGATATAGTATTAAATGATAAACCAGTTATAATACCAACTATTAGTAATTAAGAATTTTTATCAAATTCATTTATTATTAATATCTTAGTTATATTTTTGGAATAAATCAATTTCGTTATAGATTTTGCAACATTTATATCATATACTAAATCATATCCATTTGATTTTCTTTTATTAGAAACTAAAATACAACCCAATGAATTTGTCATAGGTCCTCCACCATGAATTCTAATACCTTTTTGATATGGTACTCCATATTCTTTTGGTGGATTGGGATCAGCTAACCCTGATATAACACCTGTTCTTAATTTTGCATCAACACTATCTGTAAAATATACATAATGTTTTATTAAAAATTTTTTGTCACTTTTCATGAAACCTAAATTATATTTACCTGCTGTTATACATTTTAAATTTGGATTTTCATTTTGTGGTGGATTAAATGGTCTTTCCAGTGTTAATGCAATTACCACCCCATTAAAATACATAGTCCCAGCAACACCATTACTTGATGTTTTTTCTCTAATAACTGTTATTTGCTTATTTGACATTGTTTCTTTTTTTGAACTATCAGATAGTGTAGTTGTGCTTTTTTCTATATAAGGTAATGTTAAATTATCATTTTTATTAAACTTTTCTTGTGTATCAGGGAAGCTTGCAAACTCTTGATCTAAATTAACAATTATCTCATCATCAGGTAGACCATTATATGGTACTTCTATGTATTCACTATCCAATTCAGGCAAGTCTTCAAATACATCAGGCTGTGGCTTTGGTTCATCACCTATATAAATTATAAAATCATCTATATCAGTCTTTGCTTGTACTGTTGGATTATCACCTAAGTCAACAATTGTTAAGTTTATTTTAGTGGAAGTTGAACTTGTGGCACTACTTATTGATGGTGTAGCACCTATAGGATTAACATCTGGTGAAGTAATAGGTGGATTATCAATATTTATCTTTAAATCCCATATAGTACCATCTATACCATATACACTTTTCCAATATTTTGGGAGAGATCCAAAAACATTAGCTAAAACCAATTCATCAGTTGGTATTTGATTAAATATTGGTGGGTAATCCACTGAATAATCACCTATATCACTACTTATATCAATTGTAGTAAATAATTTTTTATTATCAGATGATATAAACTCAACCATTATATTAACAAAGTTATTATGTGATTTATCCGTTTTTTGTAATGATAATATTTTATTATATTGTGATATATAATCATCTTTAGTTATCTTTTTATCTAAATATTCATTATTAAGCCACTTTAACTTATTAAATATATAAACTCTACCTATAATAGATTTATCATGATCATTAGTCGGATTTTTTATAGCTATTGTATATGACGATATTAAATAATCTTTAATAGAATTTGGATACTCAAAATTACTAGGAGTAGAAAACGGATTATCTGGTACTATATTTACAACTTTCATAATTAAAACATAATATTTATCCTAAACCACCAATTATTATATTACTAGAATCTGTAACAATAGGTGATTTACTTTCAGTATTTACAACAGGTGGTAAAGAATAACCATTATCAATGTAGTTTTGTCTATTAGGATCAATTCTAGTTGTTTTATTAGGAACTGATAATGTTTTAGTTATATCTTTATTAAAAGCTGGTTCACCATTTTCTGTATATCTAAATTGATCAAAATCATCTATAATTGGATATATCAAAACCATTCCCTCAATAATATTTAAAGGATTATCAATATTATTTAAATATAATATAACATCCAAATCTTTGAAATCAAAAACACCATTATACATTGAATTAATAACCAAATCAATTCTCATTTCTTCTTCTTTTGGTACAATATATGACTCAAAATTATAACTAGTATCCCATATAAAAGATGGTGCTGCTATATTATAATCAAAACTACCATCAGTATTTATAGTTATTACTGTATCAGATAAAGATTGTATATCAAAATTTGTATAATCCATATATTTTTAAGTTTTTTTCTGACCACCTTCAGCCTTAGTTTGTGCATTATTTGCAACATTTGTGTTTTTATTATTTGAACTATTATCAGTTGGTTTTGTAGTATTTGAAGAACTAGATGTAGTTGATGCAGTTCCACTATTACCTGAACCATATCCTAAAGTACCTATTTGCTGAGTTGATATTTCAGTTTTTTCATTTCCATTTTCATCTTTAACTGTATATGATGATATTTTAACATCAAACATTGTTTTTGCGGTATCAACTGATCTAATATATCCTGAGTTAAATTTGGCCATTATTTCATCTAATCCCCATGATCTAGCATTAGTTAGTGTGAATGTTACTTTAATAGATGATGGTAAATCATTAAATGCAAGAACTGGTCCTAATGTAATTTTAACATCCTGTGTTAACATATCACCTGAGCAAAACATAGGTCTCATTGGATTTCCAATTGTTATGTGCCATGGTGTTGATGGCATTCCTGATAATGCTTGTATAATACCCATTATTTCAACTCTATACTTTTTAACCAATCCAAATATAGTACTAGAACCTAATTTAGATATATCATAAATTAAATCATTAAAGTTACTTTTTATAGCTTCACTTTTTAGACCAGCTTTAATATCTTCCTTAGAAATACCATTAATTGTGTTTACTGCACCATCTATTGTATTTGATATTTCAGTAATTATTGCTACTAACTCATTTGTCAACCCACTTATAGCATCTTTGACTAATGTATCTGGATTACTCATCCATCTCTCAACTTTTTTACCTAAATCAGGATTTAATCCATATGTATCCTTTTTTGATGTACCAAATGATAAAATCATAGCTAATATATCCATCCAAACTATTGTTGGGTCTATTCCAGATATAAACTTTAATTCATACTCACATGTCATATCTATACTTACTGTACAATTTAGCCCAGATCCTGCTTCACCATAACCAACTGTAGCCCTTCTTTTAGCTTCTTTTATAATATTTGGATTGCCTGATGGGATAGTTAAATATGAATCATCTGTGAATATGCCCATTTTAGATAATAATTTACGTTGAAAAATTTCAGTAAAACCAGGTAATGGTATAGCATTCAACCCACTACCTAATAACGAACCAATAGCCCCCTTAGTCCCACTTTTACTAATATCACCACCCAAGCTATTTAATAAATCTTTGAAATCAGCTTTTGCATCAATCCATTTTTCACCAAACGATATATTTAAGAAATCAGTATCAGCAGGTTGCCATGTAATAAGTGTAGCTAATGGTCCACTTGAACCATTTTTATTGGATAATATTAAATTATCACCAATTGGATAAGCAAATCTTCTAGCAATCATCAATCTATTATTTGGAAATACTCCTAAATTCTTTAAATAAGCAAAATCAGCCATTCTTAGAGCACTAATTGTTCCTGATAAGTTTTCTATTATATTAAGAACACTTGTATCATATACATTATTATTATGTAAAGATCTTTGTTTATATGAACCATTTGCTTTATTTTTATCTAATCTAATAGCATTATCATCAATATCATTAGATCCAGCAAGTCCATTAGAATATGATTTTATATTAGGCCAAGATCTAAGCATTCTAGCACCTGTAAATAAACTATTACCTTTATTAGCATCATTATATGTTTTTGCACTATTTTGATTATATAATGCAACACTGACACCTCTAGTATTACCATCATTAAATGTTGATCTACCACCAGCTGTTGTTGAACTAACACCAATTAAACCTAAAGGAGAACCACCAAGAATTGCCATATTTAAACATATTTTTTTATTATATATTAAATAATAGATATTCCTTGTTTATTTAATAATCACGGACTATTTGTGAATTATTAAATTTAGATAAATTACCAAAAACATCATCTATTATTTCAGGATTTTTTCTAAACTCATTATAAAATACCAAAACATTAAAATTATTTTGACCACCTAATATCTTTTTTAAATTTAGTAATTTCTCAATTGAAAAATTATCATCAAAATCAGGAATGTAATATATATCTTTTTTCTTATCAATAGCTTGTTGTATTTTATTGAAAATTAAAATTTTCAAATAGGTTTTATCCTCATCTTGTGAAAGTTCCTCTTCCTCAATGATTTTCTTTATATCAATTATATATTTATTTTTAACCTTGTTAATTTTTATATATTTATCGATTTTTTTCCTAGTTTTAACATATACACAGAAAAAGTTCATTTATAATTTTCTTTTTTTATAATTGGGTAAATACCCATAATTTGAAAGTATATATAAATATAAATCTTTTTCCCTTTTAGGAGTTTGAAAAATAATATATAAGATATGAAAAAGTATTCAGAGAAATTTAATAATCAACGAGATAAGCTAAAAGATGCTATTGTAGGTATGGAATTTGAATTCTATATGAAAGATATGTCATTTTATAAAACATTAGAAACTCTTAATAATATTTTATCACCAGTTAAAGTGTGGGGATTTAGAAAATATCACTCAGATTTTACACCTGATAATAATAATTTTAAGATAGAACCAGATTTAAGTGGTGGTAGTTCAATGATTGAATTAGTAACAGGTCCATTAGAATATTATAATGCTAAATATTATTTAATAAAAATAATTAAATTTATACAAAATTATGGATATACAAATGATAAATGTTCTATACATTTTAATTTATCATTTGATTCAGAGGAGAAAAATCTTAACGATCTTAATATATTAAAACTTATTTTAAACACCGATGAAAATGAAATATATAGAGCATATCCATCGAGAAAGGATAATGTTTATGCTAAATCAATAAAAAAGATAATTCCATATAAAGAATATGACTTCTTTAATATACCTATTAATATTGTTAAGAATAACATTAGAGTACCAAATGATAAATATTTTGGTATCAATTTCATGCATATAAATAATGATAAAGAAACACAACGATTGGAATTAAGATATATTGGTGGTAAAGATTATGAGAAAAATTTAGGACAATTAACTTATTTTATGGATCGTTTCATAGTAGATGTACATGATTCTATTGATGTCGGTTTTGATTCAGAAGATATAAATAAACTAGAAGAATATTTAGAGAATAATATTAAATTATTCAAAAATTTCTCTAAATATGATAATTTTATAGTAGAGTTTCCAACAATACAATTACAGATTGATCAAAGTAGTGATTATGATTTATTAAATGCATACTATGATAAAATATACCCAAAATTATATTCATTAATAGATTCTACCTCTGATTTAAGTGAATGTATTATTAATTATGTATCAGAAACACAAACATTGGAAATTGTAGATGCTACTTTAAAAGCTACATCTACAATAAGAAGATTTGATTTAATAAATTGTAATTTAGAGGGAATATTTGAAAGTTGTAGCCTTTTAGGTTGTGATGTTATAAATTCACAAATAAGTAAATCAACTATTACACATACCGATGTTGATAATTCAAAAGTATTAGCTTGTAGAGTAGATGGTTCAACTTTAAAAAATTGCTTTTTTATGGAAGGTTTCTTAAATAGTGATATGATAGGTGGTGTATTTCGATCAGGTGAATTAGGACCATATGCTTCAATGGATTCTGATGTTAAAATAGTAAATGATCATGAAAACTTCTTTGATACTAAATATGAAGATGAAGAAGGTAAAGGAGATAAAAAAGGAAAAATAACCGGTTTCGGAAAATTAGGAAAATGAAATATTTAAAATTATACGAAAATTTCAACAATGATGTTGATACTAAAAAATTATTATCAGAGATAATAGAAATAGCATATGTTATAGAGGATCATGGAATTATATTACATTATTGTGTAGCACAAAGATATGATGATGACATGGATGGTAGAATAAACTTCTATGAAATTGGAGATTCTAATAATATCCAAGAAGAAATTGAAGATTTACAAAAATATGATGATTTTCCTGAAAAAATATGGAGATATGAAATTAGATTTAGAACTAATAATGTAAAATTAGTGGATGAATATTTAGCTAAATTAGAAATTCACTTAGAAAACTATCCAGTTGAAGTTAAAAAATGTGAATTTTCATCTGATGAATATGGTATAAAAGTAATATACAAAAGACATATGAATGATTTAGACAAATCAGGAAATATCTTACCCAATCATTAAATAATTTTTTATTTTAATTTTAATTTGTATATTTGTACCTAAATATTTAAAATATGAATAGATCAGGTTCACTAAGAACACTATCAACCAATGAAGAATATTGGTTAAATAAAAATAAAATCGGGAAAAAGGTAGCTTTATATACACATGATGATATGGATGGTATATTCTGTGCAATTTTAATGAAAAAATGGCTACTAAATAATGGTTTTGAAATAGTTAAATATGGTATTGTTAATTATAATGAAGGTTGGAAATATACAACATTAGATCCAAGCTTAATTAATATAGTACTTGACTTTGCAAATATGCCTGGTGATGATAGAGATCAATATATTGATTATTATCTAGATCATCACGGATTATTTAATGATGAAGATCTAAACAGATATAAAAATTTACCTGTTAAAAAATTAAATACATCATCTGCATATGAAGCATTATGTATAGTTTTAAATATACCAAAAGATGAACTTGTATTATCACTAATTGATATGGTTGATGGTGCTAAATATGAAGAATATAATATAGATTGGCAAAGATTGTTAAATTTCAATTTATCAGATATTAAAAAATCCGAAAAAAAGAGATTGGAATTTACTGCTTCATTTAATCAATATTTAAAAAGGGGCGATCACAAAACATTAATATCTGTTATAGCCAATTGCAAAGATGTTTCAATATATAGTATATTCAATACTATGAAGAGGGTATATCCCGAACATAATTTTTATCCAAGAAATAATCATAAAAAAAATTTTATAAGTGATTCGGAATGGAGAATTAATACCATGAAAACCAAAGTTAGGGAGGGTGATGCACACCGAATAACTTTAAATAGCCAAGAAGAATTTTTGTCAAAATTTATAAAAGATGGTTTAATTGATATAAAAGGTTATACTAAAATTGGTAATTTGGTATTTATACCAAATGATACTTGGGCTAATGCATTAAGAGCAAGAGCTATCATTGAAAAGGATTTCTTAGATGGTAAACTAGATGAAGAACCTAATTTTATTCTATTACAATATGGTGATACATTACAAGTATGTTCCTATAAGAAGATAAATGAAATAGATAATCTACCAAGTTATAAAGATGGTAGCATAATAAATGACCTAGGTAAATATATGAATAACCTATTAGCAAATTTTAAATTACATTTAGGATATGATGATCCATTAACTAATATTGGTCAAGATGAAATAACAGTTTCAGGTGGCCATGGTGGTATCGGATCAATATCAAATATAAATGGTGTGTGTAAAAAAGAAAAATATTCAGATTTGAAATTTATTGATATGATAAAAAATAAAATAATCAATGATTTATCAAATATAAAATTTAACATGAATATTAAATGGTTTGAAAAACCTTCTTATGATAAAATTGAGCCAAAAATGGATAATAAAGTAATATTTTCAGAATATGTTACTATGTTAAATGAAAAGGGTGAAATAACTAAAAAGGATTAATCTAGATTAATCCTTTTTTCTTTTAATAACTCATCATCCCCTAATAAAAAATCAATCTTATTATCACGTGTGATAGATTTATCACAATAAACTATAATTTCATTAGGTGGCATTAAAATATCAAGATAAACTTCATACCACATAAAACTACCTATTTTATTTATACCAACTATTTCACCTTTAAATTCTGAATAGATAAATCTATTATCATTTTCAAGTATATTTAATACAGCAATAGGTATAATAAGATAGTTATAACGATCATCATTAAGTTGATCAGTTATTATAGATATTTTTTCTATCATTTTCATATTCTTATTATATATAAATAGCATAAAGTTTTAATAAGATATATATAAATATTTAACAATTATTTAATAATTAAATAAACATAATAATAACATTTTACAAGTATATTAAATTTTGAATAGAATATATACATTATGAATATTCTATATGGTATACAGCTAACTGGTAATGGTCATATAACTAGATCCGTAGAGATTATAAGATCATTAAAGAAAAGGGGGTTTAATGTTGATATCATCACATCCGGTAATAACTCTCAATTAGATATACCATTTGATATAAAATCACATCACATTGGGATATCCATGTTCTATAATAAAAATGGTGGTATAGATTGGTTTAATACTATTAAAAAAATAAATTTAAAAAAATTTATAATGGATATATATTATGATGTGAGTGAATATGATATAGTTATATCTGACTTTGAACCTATATCAGCTTGGAGTGCAAAAAGACAAAATGTAAAATCGGTAGGAATTGGAAACCAATATTCTTTTTTATCAGATAAAATACACCGACCTAGAAGTAAAAGCAAGATGGCTGAAATTTTTCTTAAAAATTTTGCCCCTTGTAAATTAAACATTGGTTTAGGTTATGATAATTATGATAATTTTATTGTTAAACCTATTATAAATAATGAATTATTAAATAAAAAAATAAAAGATGATAATTTTATATTGGTATATCTACCATCACTATCAGTTGAACTAATATATGAGCAAATAAAACAATTTAAAAATCAATCTTGGAAAATATATTCACCAGATATTGAAAAAGATTATTTTATTGATAATATCATATTCAAAAAAACAAATAAAGATAGTTTTACCAATGATTTAGTTAATTGCACAGGTGTTATAACAGCATCAGGCTTCTCAACTACAAGTGAAGCACTCATATTAAATAAAAAACTTTGGTCAATACCAATAAAAAAACAATATGAACAATTATGTAATGCAATAGCACTTAAAAAAATGGGAATTATGACAGATGATCTAAACCCAGATTCTATATCAAAATGGTTGTGTGATTATAAAAAAATTAATTATCAATGGGTAAATCCAATTGATGATATAATAGATAAAATAATAAAATATAATGGAGAAAATTAGAACATTATTTATATCAGATGTGCATTTAGGCACAAAAAAATGTCAAGCTGATAAATTGTTAGAGGTACTTAAAAAATATGAGTTCGAACAACTTATTATTGTAGGTGATTTTATAGATCTAACATCACTAAAAAGAAAATTCTATTGGAATGAAAATCACTCAACAGTCATTCAAAAAATATTAAGATTATCTAGAAAAAATATAAAAGTTAATTACATACTAGGAAATCATGATTTTTATCTAAGAGAACTTATAAAAGAGGGAAATATATCACTTGGTGATATTGAAATATCTGATTATATGTATTATACAACTATTAAAAATAAAACAATTTACATATGTCATGGTGATCAATTTGATGGATTTGTTAGATTACATCCGTTTTTGTATATGTTAGGTGATTGGGCATACGAATTTAGTTTTAAAATAAATACCATTTATAATAAAATAAGAAAATTATTCGGATTAGAATATTGGTCATTATCTAAATTTTTAAAAAGTAAAGTAAAAGATGCTATATCTTTTATAAATGATTTTAAATATCTAAGTATGAAGAAAATAGAAGAAAATAATTGTGATGGGATAATGATTGGACATATACACACACCTGCTATTGATGATTTAAATGGTAAAATGTATTATAATACGGGTGATATGGTAGAATCTTGCTCATATTTAATTGAAAATACCAAAGGTGATATAGAATTAAGATATATTTAAACTTTAACTAAATCAAAACATATAAATAAAAAATAAAAATTTATATGATTACAAATGGAAGTACTGTAACGGTACACTACACAGGAAAACTTACAGATGGTGAAGTTTTTGATTCTTCTGAAGGAAGAGAACCATTAACATTTACAGTTGGTTCTGAGAATATTATCCCTGGTTTCTCAAATGCCCTTATTGGTAAAAATGTTGGGGATAAAGTAACCGCAACACTCGCTGTTGAGGATGCTTATGGTCAAATTAGAGAAGATCTATTCGTAGAAGTTCCTAAAGAAAATTTACCAGGAGAAGTTGAAGTTGGACAAGTTCTACAAGCAGATTCTGGAAACGGACAACCAGTTTCAGTTAGAGTTAAAGAAGTTTATGAAAATCACGTAGTGATTGACGGAAACCACCCACTTTCTGGAATGGAATTAAATTTTGATATTGAAGTTCTTGAAGTTCAATAATTAAAATGTTTAATACAAAAAACCCACTAATCAAGTGGGTTTTTTAATTTAACTTTATCTATCCTAGATAATTTTTTAATATAATATTCTCTTTTACTAGCAGAACTTCTATCACGTTGTTCCTCAAACCAATATAATTCAACAGGTAATCTACATCTTGTATATTTAGCACCTTTACCACTATTATGGACTTTTATTCTTTTTTCTAAATCATTAGTTATCCCACAATACAATGAATTGTCAGAACATCTTAATAAATAAACAAACCACATCAATTAAAATCAATTCTATCACAATTAAATGACTTTAATAAGTGATCATACACATTTTTTTGTCTAATTGTATTTTCATATTCATTAATCATCTTTTGATAATTAATATCCTCTTCACACTTACAACCATATAGATATTCATTTGAACAATCAATGTAATAGTTCAATATGTAGTAAACTTGCTCATCAGCAGTATCAAGTATTTCGTTTTTATTCTCTAATAATTTAAGTAGATGTATAGCAGATTCTACTTTTAATATTTTTGTAATTTCCATAATATGTAAGTGTATAAATTATATATTAAATAAGATACCATGTAAATAATAGGGAATAAAATAATTTTTAAATTTAATATAAATATAAAAATTATAGTAAGCCAAAAAGTTAAACAAGGTTTACAAGTTATCAATTTAATTAAAAAGTTTCTATGTTTTATTGATAAATAATTCAAATAATCCATTTTAGGATTCCTCAACCTATAATCTTCCCACATATCAATCAAAAATATCTTATTTAATTTAAATAATCTAGAATAATCAATAAAAGCATTGGTATCAAACCAAATAAAAAGGAAAAAAACTACATAAAAAATAGAAATAATCATTAATTATATATTATATTTGTAATTCTCTATCTATTTTTTTAATATATATAATATGAATAATAAATTAGATTTACATGGTATAAAACATACAGATGTTGATATATTAGTTGAAGATTTTGTTTTAACTAATAAAGTACCTATGCAAATAATAACCGGTAATTCTGAAACAATGAGGAAAAAGACCATTAAAATTCTTGATAATCACAATTTCAAATGGATGATTATGGCGCATAATTTAGGTGAAATAATAGTACTAGGATGAAAGCATTATTAATATTAACATTTATATTACCATTTATATGTAAATCACAAGATAGTTTGACTTATAAATCATCTTATGATAATTCATTAACAGGAGCTTATGCTAGAAATACTACAACCACTACTACATTGACATATGTTGGTAATAATTCTATTAATATTAATAAAATAGGATTAACATCAAATACTACATACTCATTAGGACATAATCCATATATTACTCAAAATGAATTAACCCAAAAAACAAACATTGGATTTAATGGTTCTAAATATTTTTCATATATTGGTTATCAATACAATTATTCATTTTTACGTAAAATAAATAGTGATAATTTAATAGGGTTTGGTCTTGGTATTTATAAAGAAGTTAAACAATTTAAAATTTCATTATCATATGGTGTTATATATCAGAACACACACTATTTCAAAATTCCACAACAATACAATTTAAGACATTCAGTTAGAGCTAAAATTTTATATGAGTTTAATACACTTAACTTTAGCACTGAATACTACTATCAACCTAGTATGTTAAATTCAAATATTATAATAAATGGTACAACTAAAATAACATTTAAATTTTATAAGTATTTGAATTTAACAATACAAGATGTTGTTAATTTTTCAAGTACAAGTGCAGTTCCGATGATTCACAATTTAACACTTGGGTTAAGTTATTCTTTCAAAAATTCAAAAAAGATAGCTAAAAATTAAAAAGCACCTTTTTATTTTTTTAACACAACTGGTAATTCTACTTACCCACCGGATTAATTTAGTTATCTCCCATTTAACATTGTGTTAGCCCACTTTCCAACGATCT